>Ga0058698_10000140_pt1 | contig 41182 bp, 40 predicted proteins | sample AgamicAsSfe_FD_67288 | JGI IMG/M metagenome (GOLD analysis project Ga0058698, IMG submission 67288) | Agave microbial communities from Guanajuato, Mexico - As.Sf.e | ecosystem: Host-associated > Plants > Phyllosphere > Phylloplane/Leaf | place: Guanajuato, Mexico | collected 2012-05-30
TTGTACTGCGGCATGATGCGCCTCGTCTAATCGTCATGCAGGTTTACTACGACTTCTCCAAGTATGACTATCACGACAGTAATTTCATCGTTTCCCGTAAAGATTGGCACATGGTGGCCAAGATCACGAATGACGGCCTATACAGGGTCAGTTATGCCGAAACACCTGGCCTAACGCGAGAACAGTATATCGAGCGTCAGCCCATGCGGTAATGTATCCTCTTCTTTGTCGGCACTGTACTACTCTGATACTGTGCAATAGATATGAACAAATCCTCCCAGGACATCCCAAGCCCCACGAGTACAGATTTGTCAACATGAACCCTTACAAGATGCAGCAGAGATGTGCCCCAAGCTTTCACAAAGGCAGAATCATACTGGCTGCCGATGCGGCTCATGTGTGCAATCCATTTGGTGGTCTTGGTCTCACTGGCGGTATCGCAGACGTGGGAAGTCTCTACGATTGTCTCCTCGGTATTCACAAAGGCTTGGCAGATGACAGCATCATCGAAAAGTACTCGCAAGTGCGCATGCAAATATACAAGGACGTGATTGATCCGATGTCACGAGACAACTTCCGACGTATCTCGCAGCAGGACCCAGACGAGGCAGGAGAGAAGGACGAGTTCTTCCAGCTGTGTAAGAAGGCAGCCATTGATGAGGATTTCTCAAAGGAGATGTGCATGGCAGGTCTCATGCTTCGATTATCTAGCTCCTAGCTTGCTGACGATGTCAAATCTAGGGACTGAATGTGCTCACGCACGACTTCACACAATACTGGCAGAAGGAGACGAATACAGAAGTACCACGATTGGATCAGGCAACGATGAAACACGCTGTCCACATCGAGGAGAGTGCTGTAGAAGGAGGTGTGATGGCTTGATAAGTGGAATGGGAGTAATGAGGACCAGACAGGATTTAACAAAGAGAAAAAGTGCGCGAGCTTTCGGAAGAGTCAGCAAATACAAAAGAGACAGAAGAGAGTCAGGGGTATGTCGGGGTGGGTTATACCGGAATCAATCACAATACGCGGGGCACCCACCGGCAGCTGAGTCCTGTTCGCGGCATGTCGAGATGTCGAGTCTGTTACTTCCAAGTCATCCTGCTTGTGCTTGCATATTCAATTCTATCCCATATTGCTCAGAGCTTGTGCATATCGCCCACCTTTGCAAGCAAAGCCTTCATCCATCTATATGCCAATAACAGCAGCAACGGAATCGTTAATGCGCCGCCTGCGACCGAGTCCACAGACGTAGCAGCCGCCCGCGAATGTCACGCAAGACGACAAGACAGCGCATTAGCTATGGTATGCGCCAGTCCCCACCCTCACGAACACCCTCCTTGCATTCATCCTCCTCTTCCACTCATCCTGACCCCCGCATCTGTTGTTTAGTGCTGCCGCTGCCGAATGCCACTGCTGGCCACCGCCTCGGTGTGAACGGACTTGCCGTCGATCGCGATCGCTCCATCCTGTACTCGGCCGGACGAGATGGTGTCATATATTCATGGAATGCGCCAGACGAAATCCCACCTCCAGCAAAAGCACAGCCGCAACCTCCCCTGCACAGCTACCGGCAGCACGTTCAGGCGCATACACATTGGATCAATGATATCGTGCTTGCGAACAACAACGAAGCGCTGATCTCCGGGTCATCAGACAACTCCGTGAAAATATGGCGGCCGCACGCGAAAGATCCGACTCCGCCACGAATAATGGGCTCTCACAGCGATTACGTAAAATGCCTCGCTTCTCCAGGACCTCAAGCTCAATGGGTGGTATCTGGCGGGTTGGACAAGAAGATTCGTGTTTGGGATCTGTATCGTGGAGAGCAGAAGCTGGAGATTCAGAATGTCACAGAAAACACGGCAGTGGCAGACAAAGGCTCAATCTATGCGCTGTGCGCGAATGAGACCTTGTTGGCGAGTGGTGGACCTGAGAGTGTGGTCAAGGTGTGGGATCCTCGATCAGGGAAGCGAGTCACGAAGTTCGTTGGGCATACGGACAATATCAGGAGTGTGATCATCAGTCAAGACAGCGAGACAATCATGACGGGCTCGTCTGATCAGTCCATCAAGATCTGGTCCATGACTGCTGGTAGATGTCTGCATACCTTGACAATGCACAACGACAGTGTGTGGTGCTTGGACTCGGATCATCCACGCCTTTCGATAGTCTATTCAGGGGATCGTTCTGGTCTGGTTGCGAAGACAGATTTGCGTGGTGCTGCTGATGTGGATGATGGCTTGTCATTTTCACTACTACAGGAGCATGATGGCATATGCAAGATTGCGAGTACACCTACCTCAGTATGGACTGCCACGACCGGATCGAGCATCAATAGATGGGCGGACGTAGATACCGCAGGTGGTGTTCAGCTTCCTGATAGTATGCGAAACTACCGCATCGGTGGCACACACGGTCGATCGAGAACATTATCAGCATCCCAGAACGCCGCTCCGAACGGAATCACAAGTCCACGAATTCCCATGGCGTCTGTACTGCGCATATCGAACACTGCCAAGTTTCCGCCGATACCATCTCGAGTAATGAACGACCGATCAATGTCTATTGTCAGTACAGCAACAAGAAAAGCCTCAACAGCATTTGTCGAGCCGGAAGTTGTGCCGGCTACCGCATTTCAATCACAACCACTAGATACGATACAAGGCCAAAACGGACTGATCAAGCACATCTTACTTAATGACAGGCGGCGAGTTTTGACTATAGATACAGCAGGAGAAGTAATGATGTGGGATTTGATTAGAGTGCGTTTGGTATCATCCGGCATAGCGTTATCTGCTAACCTTTATAGTGTGTACCTATAAGTAGTTTTGGAAAGCGACACTTGGAGGACGTTTTGCCTGAAGTAAATACGCCGGACACAGTGGCCCATTGGTGCACAGTCGATACCCGAACAGGTACTCTCACTTGTGCCCTGGAAGAGCAGCACTGCTTTGATGCGGAGATGTATGCGGACGAGCTAAAAGATACCGAGGGGATTGACTTCCGAGAAGACCAGAGGAGTATGTCTCGATTATGCTCTTGACAAACTCTTACTAACTGAGGCAGTCAATCTTGGCAAATGGGTTCTGCGTTATCTGTTCGCAGGATTGTTGGAGGAAGAAGTACGGCGAGATGAGCACTACCGCAAATCAATGTCAAATCAGGGTCATCCTGCCAATGGACTCAATCGTGCGTCAGCGCCGAACTCGATAACACTTCCGCAACGCGAGTTCGGCGCAAACGAGGATCAAAAGACACCTCGGGCCATGAATGGCAGAATGCCAATGATGACTCCTGGAATGGGTATCGGACTTGCAACACCCGGATTGAGTCTGTTGACACAGAAGACGTCGAACCAGTGCAATACGACTCCATTGGTGGACGCGAAGTCGCCAACGAGTGTCTCCGTACCATGGCGAGGCTCGATGGATAAGGGCGGCGACTACTTCGCAGCACGGCCGCTTTCCAGACCAGGCACGCCCGGAGGGATGACGTCAAAGGCGCCAACGACGCCTTCAGAGACTGACGAGAGAGCACCAACCGCCGAAGCTGACAAAGGTAAGGAGACACCTGGTCTTTTCGGCAAGAAAAAGTTCCGGATGTCATTTGCTGGTAAGCGGCTCAACAAACCAGCTCCAGAAGCTCCGAAGCCAGTTATCGAGGAAAAGCCGAAAGAGGAGAGCGAACCAGATAAGGCTGAGCAAGAGTTACCGTATGCAGGCTGTTTTTATGGCGTTGTTCATCAGATCAGGCAAGAGTATGCAGGAAAATCAGAGGCTACAGATGAGTCAATGGTGAGCGGCATATATGCTGGATTACCAGGAGAAATGCCGGTCCTGAAGCCGCCTGCGACAACCACAATTCTTATACAGGAAGAGTCACACAATTCGGCTGGCATGACTGATCTGTTTGAGGGACGACTGAGCAGTATTGCCAGACAAGTGGATGTACTGGAGAAGGTTGCGCCTTTTTGGCTCGGTAATCTGTTGTTGAAGGTAGGCTAAACACAAGATCATTCTCGCAGCATGGCTGACCCGTATACAGAATACTGTACCAGTCAAGGAAATTGTCAAAGTCTCATTCACACTGGAACCATATGACAAGCTGCTACCACACGTTACTAGTGGTGAAGGGTATGTTGTCTTGCATGATGTGCCATAAGCTTTCCGACTGACAATACATAGCACCGAGCGTCTCAATGCCAACCGCATGCTCAGGGCACGAAAGATTCTTGGCTATGTTGCCGAGCGTCTCGAGCCAGACGTCAAGGCGGAGGACAGGCCACCGCCAGCGGATTATCTGGAGCTCTACTGCCTAGACAAAGTACGTCCTTGTCCACAGAGTTCGATTCCTTCCTTTTGCTAATTTCTCCAGCTGGTCCCTTCGAAGATGACACTTGCCAGTATCAGGACACAGATGTGGCGCGGGGGTGCCGATGTGGCACTCTTTTACAAATCTACTGGCCGAAGGCGTCTACCATCAACTCAACAGCAGATTTCAGACCCGTTCGCTGACAGCAATGCTGAGCCGCAAACGACGTAGCCGAATACCGACATCTGACTAAGACAAAGTATGCTCGCGTCTCCCCTGGCCTTGACGACTGATGTTGTTTATTGGCTCCATCTGAGCGACGTCGACTCAAACCCGAGTATGTCTCGGGCGTCTGGCCAAGGCTTCATTCGACGATGCTATCTGCCTCTTCCAGCTGATGAGCCGTGGCCTGTAGATCCACATACTCAGCCAATCGTCGTGCGGGATATGCATTCTTTTGACAACCCAGCACCAAAATGGCAATGTGGGCATCTCAACCTGTTGGTTCCATTCTAAGCATATTAGAGCACCACTGGTAGCTACCCAGAAAGATGGCACCTCCGGCAGAGATCCAGCCAATACGCGGTCCAATACCCGCAAAGAAAGCCCGTGGTCCAGACTCTGCTAGGATACTGCGGGCAAGGACCATGATCGAGATCTTCTCCCGTGCAAGCATCAGCCTGGTCTTTAGCACATCCAGAGGCGTCGTCAACCCCGCCGCAACTGCTCCAGAAATGGCACCAAACGCTGCGCTCTCCCCTGCCGTCGCCGTCCCGTCCACCCTGCCCTGCCGTCTCACCTGCCACCTCTTTAATGCTTCCCACAGCGGAAATTGTATCATTGTGAACGGCACTTCCCTCGCCACCGTGATGCCCCATCCCCGGTACAGCTCCCTCCACACACCCAGCATGCCATGCCCCTGCTCCTTCCTCCTCGCCAATATCGCCCTCAATACCGCTGCCGAACTCGCCTCTTGCCTCGCTTGCGCCCTCTGCTTAATCACCTCTGTCGGTACACGCACCGCACACGCCGCGATCTCACCCAGGGATGCTGCAAGCATGTGCGCTCCTGCGCTTTGACCCCAGGATGTGTGCAAGGAGCTATATGTCTTGACGTGCTCGTAGGTGACGAAGAAGAGAGCTGCGCCTGGGGCGGACCCAACGATGGCGGAGCCGACGCCGCGGTAGATGCCGCTGAAGCCGCCTGTTGCGGCGAAGCCAGCCGAGGATTGGAGACGGGTCTTGAGGGTGTCGAGGGGGTAGAGGGAGAGGTCGACTGTTGTGCCTGCGATGGCGCCGGACTGGAGTGAGAGGGTTATTGTAAGTGTGATTCTATGAGGAGTGACGAGAAAGGGCGTCTGAGGAGGGGCTGGTGATGCGTGGTCACACGACGTATGATGCGCGGCATCCCACTCGTTTGCAGACGACTATAGCTTACCAGTAGAGACTGAGTGAAAGGTGAAACCACAGCTGTGGAAGCGTCCGGGCCAGGAGACGACGCCATGATGTTGAAGATGCTCGTTCACAAGTGTTGGCCGGTCTTGCATCACGAGGTTGACAAATAAAGGCGAGTCATGATTGCCGATCTCTGCGGAGCTTCATCCGAAGCATATCGTGCACATCTTGCCTCGTCTCACTCTGTTGAGCAACAGTCAAAACATGATCAGAGGGCGTGACGTTTGTCAGCCAAGAATGAGACCGTAGCGCCCTGACGAGTGACAATTGGTGGCATTGTTGTCTCACCTACAATGCTTTCAAGGTTCAAGGCATCGCTGCAGAGGCTATGTCCTGACGCCATGTATACTGGCGGAGATTGCCGCCTCGGCATTGCAGTGAGCGGTGGTGTCGACTCGATGGCACTTGCATATCTATGCTCACATGTTCGAGATATTCATGGCGCTTGCGAAGCCACAACCCGGCCCCGTTTGCGGGCATTCATTGTTGACCATCGTGTACGGGATGGAAGCGCGGTAGAAGCAAAGGCAGTTGCCAAAAGGTTGAGAGCCATGCGTGCGTAGTTGTGAGATCTTCGGTATAGTACAACATCTAAATAGTGATTTGTACTGATAGGCATACCTACCACGATCCTCAAGCTTGACTGGCACCTGCAAGATGAAAAACAGACTCCGTCGAAACTTCCCAATTTCGAATCTCAAGCCCGCAAATTGCGGTATCGTGCTCTTGGTCAAGCATGCCGACATTTTCGCATCGAGTCTCTTCTGGTGGCGCACCATGAGGACGACCAAGCAGAGACAGTGCTCATGCGCCTGCTCGGCGGGTACACAGGCGCAGGCCTACAGGGCATCCAGGAATCAGCTGATATACCAGAATGTCATGGCATGTACGGCGTACATGCTAGTGGCCGAGTACAGCGACGATCACATTGGGTATCAACGTCGAAAACCACTTCGCGAATTGAGATTGCCGCTGGAGGTGTGGTGATCAAGCGACCTCTGCTGGGCTGTAGTAAAGACGATCTCGTGAAGCTGTGTCGTGGAGCAGGAGTTGACTGGTTCGAGGATCCCACGAACCGCATAGCGACACTGACTGTACGCAACACAATCAGGAGCTTATGGGAGTCAAATCGAATGCCACAAGCTCTGGTGAAATCCGCATTGCTACGTCTAGCTGCCACGAAACAAGCCCAAAGTCTCGCCGAGGAAGAGCAAGGCGAACGATTATTCCAAAGCTTGGACTGCTCGCTCGACCTTGCCTCTGGTATGCTCACGTTTGACTGTAGTGCAAGTGATTCAGCTAAGCTACTTCCTGGAGCCGCAGTGCATGCTGCCGAGCGACTTGCTGCGATCGTCACACCGGCGAGGACAGTCGTGAGCACGCAGTTGGCCAAAGTGGCTAAGCATATCTTCAACCCAGAACTCACAGTGGACGGTGAAGGACAACGTAGTACGAAGCAGACCTTGACCGCTGCAGGTATTCAATGGCAAGGTGTCAAGGAACACAGCGATGATACAATGACCTGGCGGTGGCGCCTTTCACGACAATCACCATCCATGGCAGAAGCGCTACGATCTTGCACATGGACTGCTGATGGCATTGGCGAGCCATTCTGGACTTGGCAGCTCTTCGATGGTCGGTATTGGATCCGTGTAAAGCACAGACACAGACGGAAACTGCTGGTGCAGACGCTTCAGAAACCACAACTTGTGCAGCTGCGCCATCAGTTGCATAGGGACGAAAGAGGTTACCTCGATGCACTACTCCACTCGCATGCTCCTGGCAATGTGCGCTTCACCCTGCCGGTAATTGTGGACAGCCATGATGGCACTGTTCTGGCCTTGCCCACATTGAGGTGGCTGTCAAATACCGAGACATTTCACCTGGGATGGGATATCAAGTACAAACGAATAGACTAGCCATACAGTACAAACGTTCTGCTCAGTTCCCCCGTCAGCCTGTCGTTTTGGCGTCTGACCACATCCACTCTACAGTACAAGGCGCGTCATTCTAGCGCATTTCTGGCCGTGGTATTGCATAAGATCATGTTGAGAGAGAACAGTCAGAGCCATAAAAGGTTTACATTGAGTTGATGTGTGCTCTGAATAGATGTCTTCTCCTTCTTAAAATCCAAAGCTTCACAGAATCGTAGCAGTGGATAGTTATAAGGGAATAAGTTCGGATCTAGCCGCAACTATAGACGTACTTTCTCATGGTGGAGTGGGAGAAGTCGTATATGCTCGTGCGGCAAAAGTCAGAGATTGGTCACATTTAAAGCATGGTCACAGAGTAAATTCGACGATTGATAGCGAGGGAGGAAAAAGCATTATCATTCGTGATTCGTGATGTCGTTATGGGCGTCTGAAGATACTTCCAGATGATGAGCAGGCAATGAGCACTTCTAAGCAGCATCAAGTGTTCAAGTAATCCGCCGCCATGAGCAGTTCCAGGCACAGCTCAGGTGGTATCTCCATATCAGGCACATCTTTCTGATTCTTGTTCTTTTCGTTGTAGTAGAAGTACTCGCAGACCTTTTCCAGAACGACGCCGCTGTTTGAGCAGAGATTAGTCAAGAAGGCTTTGCAATGGCTTAGTGTGAAGTCGTACTTGATGTTCTCGAACACACATCGATTCGTTCGTGACTCGGCGAAGTTGTCTGTAGTCATTGTTAGCGTCGTCCAATTCAAAGCCAAGTGTAGAGACGCACTTGAGGGGTCTAGCATTCGATTTATTGCGCCAGCGACAGTGGCACACGACCTCAGGATCACAAACTCGAAGCCGTCCGAAGACACCAGAGTCACGTATTCTGTTGGCTGTTGAGCCGCCTGTATGCTATAAGCATTGGGACTGCCAAGAGTATATCGGACAGCTCACCATGTCGTAAGTGTTCACGATGGACGCAACGCGAAGAAGTCGCGAAAGAAAGGTTGTCCTGTCGATTTTGTAGTTGAGAAATTGATCATGATATGACCAGACAGATTGACCAAAACGCGGGGAGATGCGTCAGGCTATTCTGGGAATACTCCATTGGAAGTGATATTGAGTCAAACAGAAAAGTAGATTTCCAGACAACACACTCTGTACCCAACTACTTCCGTTCCAGAGACCACGAAACTCGCTGCACCCAGATTCAGATCAAGCTGTTGTCTTCACTCTCGTTTGCGCTGCGAAGAGCACAGTATCACCGCATCACCTGCCCTCAGAGACCTTACAGCATGGCCAGCTCTGCCACTGCACGTAGCCAGCTCCTCGACTTTCTCAAGCAAGCAAAGCCTTCTGCCCTGTCAACCCCCGAGCCTAAAGCCTCGGAATTGATCAACGCCACGTTCCCTTCTGTCGAATACAGCGAGGACGAAAAGACAGAAATCAACCAGTGGATCTCGAAGTCTTACAACATTTCTGGGGATCTCGCCATGCTTAACACTCATCTCTCGACACGAACGACTGTACTAGGTAGCAAGCCTTCGATCGCAGATCTAGCTCTGTACTCGCGACTAGCTCCTATTGCATCAAAGTGGTCTGCGGAAGAGCGCACCGGAGAGCAAGGACACCACCACATCGTGCGACACCTGGACTTTGTGCAGAGCGCTCCGCTTTTCGAAATGGATCTCAAGGAAGCAGACAAGGTCAAGATCGACGCGGAAGAGGTTGTTTCGCCGATAAAGCCAATAGATCCAAAGGCAGAGAAGGAGCGTAAGAAGAAGGAGAAGGAGGCTGCTGCGGCGGCTGCAGGCGGCTCGAGTGTTGCGGAAGGATCAAAGGAGGGCGGTGGTGGTCGCAAAGCAAAGAAAGAGGCCAAGAACGCGGGCAACACTACAGAAGAAAACAAGGGTCCCGCAGCTGCTGTTATCAATGCTCCACACAACCCGATGTCTGGCGAGCCACCAAAAAAAGGCGACGCTGGCGACAACGCGAGGAACGCCAGTACGCCCGAGGGCGCCCCCACAAAAAAGAAGGAGAAGAAGCCCAAGGCCGCTCCACCTCCTGTTGTGGAAAAACCTCTCTCACCAGCCCTTATTGATCTCCGTGTCGCCCACATACTCAAAGCTGAGCACCATCCCGATGCTGAGAAGCTCTACGTCTCTCGGGTGGCCTGCGGCGATGCTCCTGGCACAGAAAACACCCAAGAGTTCGAGGGCCAAGTTGTGCGGACGGTGTGCAGTGGTCTGAATGGATTGATCCCTCTAGCAGAGATGCAGGGGCGCAGGATCATTGCCGTGTGTAACCTCAAGCCCGTCACGATGCGTGGCGTGAAGAGCGCGGCGATGGTGCTGGCAGCGAGTCCACGTGTCAAGGAAGGCGAGGTCGACGATCACGCTGGACCAGTCGAGCTTGTCAGTCCGCCTGCGGGGTCAAAGGCTGGAGACCGAGTATACTTTGAAGGTTTCGAGGGCGAACCTGAGGGCGTGCTGAATCCGAAGAAGAAGATCTTCGAGACACTTGGTGTGGGATTCACGACGACGCAGGATTTGGAAGTTGCTTTCGACGCTGGGCTGGTCAAGGAGTTGGAGGGCAAGACGGATGTGGGCAAGCTGATGACGAAGAATGGACTATGTAAGGTGCAGACGCTCAAGGGCGCTATTGTACGATGAGGTAACAATGTGTACTTCAACAGTACAGCTGTATGACATTTTTGAAGTGTGCCTTGAGCCACTGAACTTCGAATTCAATTGCAGACATGCTTCGAAGGGACTCACTCCACCAAGAGACATTGGCAGCGGGTGAGCTGTACAGCATCTGCTCATGCTCTGGTACTGTACAGCTACTGCTTGACCTGACGGCTCGAGAAATGTGCTAACGAATTGACTTGTTTACCCTCTCCATCGAAGTTGTCCGCACCCAAATACTGCTCAAAGGCCGCTTTCTGTGCAGGCCACTCTCCTTCGAGTATGCTGAACCAGGCTGTATCTCTGCTTCTACCTTTGTAGATCATGTGCTATCTGAAAATGCCTTCATATTGGAAACCAAGCCTCTGAGCAGCACGTCGCGAGGGAGCATTCAAAGCGTCACACTTCCATTCCACACGCCTATAGCCAAGAGTCTCGAAAGCGTGCTGCAAGAAAAGGTACATTACTCTGGTCGAGTCTGTAGTCCGCTGCAAGTGCTTAGTGAGCAGGATGTGGCCCAGCTCCACTACTCTCTGCTTCTCATCTACACGCATGAGGGATGCCCAACCTACAGGTCCCACGCCATCAATGTCGATGGTGTAAAATACGGGATCTGTGGCTTGCGCTTTGGTGGACATCATCTGGTGCAGTTCTTCCACTGTTTCTGGTGGATCATCGAACATGTATGTCCATATCGACGCATTGTGCTGGGCATTCACGAGTGGAAAGAGATTTTTCGCGTCTTCTTCTGCAGACATGCCACGTATTGTTACAGCACTGCCCGGATATTGTAGAACTGTTCGCGGTGATGGTCTGATCGCTGGATGAGTCGCCACATTCGCGCCGACAGGCTGCGTCGCGGTGTCCGGCATCATCTCAAGTGCTGTTGAGGAAGGAAGAGGCGACAGTGCTGAGACGGAGAGGATGAAATCGATACAATGCACGGCAACGAGGAAGTAAATTGAAAGGCGTGACAGGACAACGTGATAATAGAATAGTAGAGTATCGGAAGAAGATGCCCCGAGGCAGATTTCCAAAAAATTCAAAACGACAAGAAACCGGATCTTCAGATATTTGCCACTCGTCTGATCCTGCTCTCGGTGCACACATGACAGCAGGACATCGAGGACCACCTGTGACTTCATAAGACTATTCAGGCAGGAATATACATCAACACCGCGGAAGCTATCACACAATCCTCCGAACTAGATATTAATCATGGCTGAGGAACCACTTCCCGCTGACCGCATGGTCGATGAGATCGAGTCGCTCTGCATGAACTGCCATGCTGACGGCCACACACGTCTCCTACTGACTCAAATCCCATTCTTTCGCGAAATCGTCATCATGTCCTTCTTCTGTCCGCACTGCGGCTTTAAGAACTCTGAGATTCAGTCTGCCGGCGAGATCCAGCAGCGTGGGGTGAAGTTCACATTCAGAGTAGAAGACACAGCAGATCTTCAGCGGCAAATAGTCAAAAGCGATGGCTGTGTGTTTCGGATAGAGGACGTTGATCTCGAGATTCCAGCCGGGCGAGGTCAACTGACGAATCTCGAAGGCTTGGTGAGCATGGTGAAGCAGGATCTGGAGCAAGGGCAGGAGGATCGAAAGAAGGTGGACGAGGCTGTGGCAACGCAGGTACAGGTTATCATCGACAGACTCGCCGACATGGCCGCAGGGAGAACATTGCCATTCACAGTATCACTGGATGACCCATCTGGTAACTCGTCCGTCGAGCCATCGCCGGAAGACAAAGGGCATAAATACACACGAAACGAGTATCCACGGACGATGGCGCAGAATGCTGCACTAGGTCTCTCCGGTGGCGAGCCCGAGCGAGCAGTAGACTCTACCTCCCAGCAAGCACCCGACACCAATATCCGCCCCGAGTACAATGCAAACCAACAAATGTACCCAGCCATGCCTAACAGTGACAACGCCGTCCTCAACGCCGACGCTCTCGACTCCGCAGACATTGTTGAGAACGAAGTCTACTCCTTCCCCGCCTCCTGCCCCGGATGCACAAAGTCCTGCGTGACGAACATGAAGATGGTCAAGATCCCGCACTTTGAAGAAGTCGTGCTGATGTCCACCGTCTGCGAACATTGCGGCTATCGCTCCAACGAAGTAAAGACTGGTGGGTCTGTGCCCGAGCTCGGACGCAAGATCACGCTGCAAGTGCGAACGAAAGAGGACCTCAGTCGTGACATCCTCAAGGCGGAAAGCTGTAGCTTGGCGTGTCCCGAGTTGAATCTTACTGTCGAGCCGGGGACTCTGGGCGGTCGCTTCACCACGATTGAGGGACTGCTGACGCAAGTGCGTGATGATCTGAAGTCGAACATCTTTGATGCAGGCGGGTCAACAAGTGACAGTATGCAGGCTGATGACAAGAGCAAGTGGAGTGCATTCTTCGGCAAGCTCGACGAAGCGATATTGGGTGGCGTACCGTTTACTTGCATTCTGGAGGACCCGCTAGCCGGAAGCTATGTCCAGAGTTTTACGGCGCCTGAACCGGATCCACAGATCGAGGTCGTAGACTACAAGCGGACGGAGGAGGAAGAGGAGTACCTAGGCTTGAGCGACTTGAAAACGGAGAACTATGCGGAGGGTGACGAAGACAAGGCAGAAGACGCTAAAGCGGAAACTGCTGCAGAGTAAGATTGTATGACACAAATATAATGATACCCATGGTCAGACACATACTTCGTCTCAACCTCCTCTTCATGCCACTTCCACCACTTATGTTCGGTTCTCCCCTTAGATCTTCTGCTCTCCTCTAGCTTCCCAAGCACTTCTTCTGCTGCTACTGCTAAATCCATGTCCTATGCTCCGACAGCCACGTGACAGCCACGCCACTTGTCTTGCAGCCCGGATCAGTCTCAAGGCTCATACAATGTTATACGCGCGCTACCTATACAATGTTATACGCGCGCTGCCTGAGCCGCTGATCTCGCCGCATCGACTGACGCCGGCGTGGTGGCCGCTGTCGAACGAGGACATATGAGAATGTTCTGCAGTGCTTTTGCAAGCCGAATCTCTGCGGGGTTTTGTCTCGCGATATCCGTGGCTGACATGACTCAGCCGGACCGTGTACTGAGAGCTGTTCAAGCCGCCGCTTCACCATTATGCCACTTTCACTTCAGCACAATCAGCAGCAACACCAGTATTATCGTCAATATTGCTATAATCGTCCACGACCCGCCCTCCTTTGCTTTCTTCGCAAACTTGTCCAGCCTTCCTCGCGCCCGATCCAGCTGCGTCTGATGTCTGTCCACGTACTCGTCCACCTCTTCCAGCATGCCATTCTGCTCATCCAGCTCATTCCCAATCCGGATACTGAGTTCGCCCTGCCGCCGCACGCTTATGCCCAGTCGATCTAGTTGCTCGTCCTGCTCCGCCATCACTTGCGAGTGGTACTCGTGGATCTGCTGATTGTCTAATGCGCTGTGATCGGGTACGTCATCAGGGTCGTCGCGGAATGGAAGGAGGGCTGCCGAGTTGGCCTCGTCTTCTTCGGAGGGGTTGTCGGAGAAGCGGACGACTCTGGAGGGGTTGCGATTGTCGTTACGCTTCATGAACGAAGAGCCTGAGGGTACTCTAGGACTTGTTTGTGCAGCAGAGAAGTCGTCGACTAGGTCAGAGTCGTTAGGTTGTGATAGGGATGCTGATGGCTGGGCAGCTTTTCCACTGAATTGGAGGTACAGCTCTTCATACTGTCGGCGCAGCGTGGGTGTGTCAGCGTTGTCAAGAGAGTCGATGCCATTTCGAAGGTCGTCTAAGGAGCGAGATATCTCGCGGTCGTGTGAGTTCGGAGGCAGTTGTAATGCTATTGCTCGTTGTCGTTCGAGTAGAGATAGCTTGATGTGATCGGAGAGGAGGTATAGCTGTGAAGACGTGGCCATAGCGAGAGGATGAATGCTGGATGATTAGTTCGATGCGTTCCGTATGCTGTCGTCCTTGAGTCCCCGGCGTCGTCAGCCTTGTTACGCCCTCGAATGCGGCCCGAGATGGCATCATCACGTGACCAATGGCCTTTCGACGCGTCTTCCCATACTGTACAGTACTTTGTACGCGTTCTTCTCGCTATCCTTTCTTCAATACATATTCCATGACACATTCATTGTCCCAAGCAGCGCAAGCTTGAGCGTCTCCATCTTGCTCGAGCAGTGAGCTAACATAGCTCTGCATAGCACATCACTTGCCAAACATGAGTGTCACAATCGACCTTACGTGCTGCGCAGGGCTTGAGTGCGGCATTTGTAAAGAACATTGAAGCACGAGCTGACCTTGTCTATATAGCCCTACACTCCACACGCTGGATGATACGGTTGACCTACAAGATAGCACCTATGTCGACAATAACCCGTGCAGCAAGCAGTGCGACTGGTGGCATCTGCAGATCACCATTGATCGACCCTCTTCTATCTCCCGGTAATCATTTCCACGGTAAGGCTTGTCTCTACGCAGCTTGTGCATCCAAGATGAGCAGCGCGACTCCACAGCTGAGGTTCGTTACAATTGTCCCAGCTGCCGAACATCACATGGACTTGAACCCTGGCCAAGGGTTCCACGAGCCGTGAGAAACATGTTGGACGAGCTACGATTGAGAAGTGTTCTCAAGCTCATCCTGTTCGCAGAGGTTTTTGTAAGCTCTTATATACACTATTAGGTGTTCTGCCCACATATAAGGAACGAGGCTGCAAGCAGCGACTTCAATGAGGTCATGTCCCAGACCCATATCGACAAAGTATGTGGCTATGTTGTTCGCATTTGTAAACGCGGAGCCTGCACGCATCTGGAGCGACGTGAGGGCATGGAAAAGCACCGCAGTAGGAAGACTACTCAAGTGTGATGTCCTTACTACGTGACACCCTCCGATGGGCGGCATGCCTTGCATCTTAGACATCGTCACGATAGGTTGGAGGAAAGGTGCTCAGGCACCCTAAACTGCAAGAAGCGTGTTCTGACCAAGGAAGAATCGGTCGAGCATGAGAGGAACTGTAGGTGGGTGAAGAGGAGGTGTAAGGCCTCGGATATCGGCTGCAAGTTCAGCGCTGTGGAATGCGACCTCGAGATCCATCAGGCTGCGTGTCCTCTGGCAGAAGTCATGCCACAATGGCAAGCCCCGTGAGAGTGGTGCCAGCAACAGATTGAGCGTCTCGTAGCTGCACGAGCGCCGAACACTCAACTTGAGCAAGAGTGTGAAGATCTTCTTTCTCAATTCGAAGAACGCATGGAATTGGTTGGTTAATATGTGGACAAATTGTTTAAGAAACAGGAGCGCGAGAAGAAGAGGAAGCGTACTATTGTCACTCGTCAGGAGGAAGGTGTGAGTTCTGCCAACAGACCTATCGTGATCCACTCAGATGATGGTGGCAATGACGAACAAAACGACGACAATGGTGCTGGACAGACCCGACGGAATAAGACAATCAAGAAGAACACGAGCGGGAGCAGCGACAGCAACGCAGATGTCAGTGCTGCGCGAAGCGAAAGCCCTGAACCATTCATCCTTCCGCATTCACCTTCACGTAACGGACGTCCAGATCCTGTCTCGGAAAACCACCTTGTCACAGCTGGACTTTGCTTTGGCACATCGCATCGGAGGTCAGGCACTCCATGCTGGCACAGTCTGTCCTCAGGGTCGAGAGAAGTTTCGAACATGTTCTTGAAAATACAGAAAAATATTGGTTTTGCAGGCTTGTGTGCCCGGACTTGGAATTTGGTATATTAGTTGATTATATATAGTCTTCTTGTTACCCGTGCTATCTCTATATCCAGCGTGCTTGTCACGATTGTCCCTGGTCTTCAGATTGCCGGCTGTCCGGAAAGGACTCTGCTCTCTTTTCCCCTGCTTTGCGAGGTGTGCTTCGTGCTCGGTGTACTCTACCCCTTGTGCTGGGTTTGGTATGAAGAGCACTGTCGTGGTCTCTGTTGGCGCCTCTTCTTCTCATCGCCTTTCTCCTCCGAACCCTTGGCACTCTTCTTCGTTCGGCTCATGGCGGGCTTGAGCTCCCTCGCTCCTCTGCTGTATCCGCCTATCCGCTCTTGCCTCGACGTGTCGCCGATGACTTCGTCGATTTCATCTCATTTACAATTGCGTATCTTGAACCTCATACAAACCCGATTTCTACGCCAGGCAATTGCATCTGAACTTCCGCCAGGAAGCCCTTGCCCCACGGCCGTCCCCACCACCTGCTCTCCAATGCTACAACACAGGACGCCCAAAACGCAAGCATAGACAGCGCCAACTGATCACCTCGCTTCAGCATTGTGTCGAACCCTGCATCCATATGCACCGGCCATGAAAGACAGTGTGCCTGAAACTTCTCATCGTGCACGCACTTGTAGACTCTGTGGAGTTTCGGCAATTGAAGCTCGTACAGATCGACATCCGTATGCGTTTCGGGGTCGCCGCTTAGTGTAGATTGCTCGCGAAAGGCATTCACCTGTGTCGCTAAGTCATCAAATGCTCGGCTGGCACCTGGACTGAGATCTGGCAGGCTGTCTAAATCAGGCTGAAGCCATATGACTGCTAGAGGGCCCGAGAACAACCACTCGGTGATGTCTTCCGTGATCACTTGTATGCCACGCCAGAAAGACAGTGCACGGACAAACGCAGTGATCCTCGTCGGCGTTGCAGCACTCTCATCCGCGCCATCCTTACGCAGTCCACCATCGTCGAGACTCTGCCAGCCGAACTCCAGAATGGCTAGCAGCATATTGCAGGCGATAAGGGCGTCACAATTTTCGCGACATGGCGTGCTCAGCGCCGGAATGAAGAGGTCCAGAGCTGCAATCCTTCGTAATCTGGCGATTTCCAGGAATTGATCGCGGCTGAGAGCGTTGTTGGCAGCAAGTGACGCTTGGTGGAGTGCAGAACTCGCGACAATCGCATGGAGAACGAAGACGTGCTCGATGGCCAATTGGGGAATGTAGCTTTGCCACACTTTCAGGCCGTCGGCACCAAAGGCAAGCGAGGGGCCTGTTTCGTTGACGAAATGGATCATGAATGCCAGATCTGTCAGTGGCACCCATGGAGATCCCGCTGCCGACGTTTCTGTCGAGTGCGCCGTCTGTGATGATCTGGAGGAACACACTGTACTGTCTGTGCTGGCACTATGCGTCGAGCTTGCAGTATCAGCGTCTTTGGAGGCCAGTGTCTCATCGGGGCCGCCGTCGATCGTGTACGAGCAAGTCTCCCCACGTATGTCACATCGATGGCAACCTGGATGGCGTTCATCACACTGTTAGCAGCAGGTCAGCAGGGCATTTTTTCCTACGATTCATCGCTCTCTCGCTCACTTTGACCCGCCTTGCTTTACATTGCACACAGCCTCGCCGTGACTTTGTATGAAAGCGCTTGCTCGTCATCAATGACGGTGGGACGGAGTCACATCGAGAGCCAAAAGTGGCCGCTGATGTGATGCCGAAATACCAGAGGTATTATGCTTCTGCTTCAGCTTCAGCTATAACAAATGAATGGAAACGAGGTGCCGTACCTTTTGCACTGATGCTGCTCTTCCTATTAGACTGGCGCAACTCACTCCGGCAGGGTTTGGGCTCGCTGCCGCTGGATCGGGGATAAGCGGCGGAATAACATACCCGACTACCTGACTCTCTTCCAGCTCACTCGACTTCACAACGTATGCCGGGAGTTCTCCTCGCAATCCTGCAATCTGCACAAGCTAAGACGTATCGTGCCAGATTGCTGCAGTCAGCATGGCCATCGATGGGCTTCACCCAAGCACGACGGAGGTGATGGGTACAAAGATTGTGTGCACAATCCTAGGCCAACAAGCTCCCGATGCTCGGATCACACGTAGCTGACGAGTGACCTGAGCATATAATTTCTAGGCATTCCATCATGATCTAAAGATTCTGTGTGATGTGTTTGTCTGTGGAGATGTTCGAATCATAGAAGTCGGCAGTCATGAAACGTTCCAGGTTGTTTCAGAGTGGTTAAGGTTGCCTACCGAAATGCTCCGCAGTCATCAACCTTTACTCCGTGTTTCACATTACTCGTCATGGGATCTGACAGATTCCTGCTCATCTCTTTTCTCTCCATCTTTCCCTTCACAATCGCTAAAGAGTCTTCGGGTCCGACTTCGCCATCATGGATCCAAAAAGTCGACGAAATCATGGCGTCTGCTGTGCGGCAATCAATGAGCTACTCACTTTTGGCGAGCAACTGCCAGAGACCAGAGAGCGCGCCACTAAGCTACGCCATGACCTTCACGATTATCTAGGCACGATACGCGATCGAACAGATGGAGCACTGCTAATAACTACATATAGTCAGTGTACACCCCACTGCGCGACTGCACGAACATGAAGATGTCGAGCTTGTTGCCACGGGACCTACCGATTTCGCCAGCTTTGCTGCATATCGCGCAAGTCAACGTCGAGCCGAAGACCACCCGCCGTTTCCCGATGCTTTCAGCAGCTGTTCTGATCCAATGAATCTAGCCGAAATGGTAGACATCATAGCATGGAATGCCAATCGAGTCATTGGTAAATTGACGAAGAAAGATCTCACGCCACTCCTGGAACGGGGCTACGACTATGACATAGTGCAACGCTGGTCCAATCTGGACGACGCGACGGTACACGGCACTAGTCCTACCATGTCCAAGCTGGAGAGCAATGCAGAAGAGAACACTAAGTCGCTGCCGGGGACAGACCACTGTCATGCGCACGATGAGAACGATGATCCACAGTATATGGAGAAGCAAGACATCCTTCCAGGCAGCTCACAGTCTGAGCAATCGTCTACAATCATAGACACGCCTCCGAGCAGCTCGGTGTCAGAAACGTCTACGACTGAACAGTTCACTCTTGATTCTTTGAGATCAGTTTTGTATACTATGTCGCTCCACGACCCAAGTCCTTGCCTCGTTGATGAAATGCATGGCGGTGTGACACAGGAGAATGAAAGCTACCTTGAACTTGTGCCAACACTTATCCAGACTCAGGCTCGCATGAATCAGACTGAAGACGACACCGGAGGCCTATGGGGTCCGAATAACCACCGGAGTGCCAGTCCTGAAGAGGAACAAGGGGATCCCAATCACCTGCACAGACTCAGATTCGCACGAGTATATCTGACCGCGACGCCTGGCGTATTAGTCCTCGAATGGCTAGAGTCGACCAGGCCCGTCAGGCTGCTGCCAAAGATGTTTTGGCGATTGTCTCTGCCGAGCACTTCGAGCGGGACTTCAAGCTTGCTCTTTATTTCGACATGGGCACATTGGCAGATGTTGTAACGGTACTCTGGCATGATATGGGAAGAGTCTTTCATCAATACCACGAGAATCGCGAGAGAATCAACGACCGAGGACAACTCACATCTGTGCCCATGGAAGCAGTCGAAGTGGCAGTCACATTTGCACAGACATGTCTCGGGCCTTACATGGTCAACCATGTCATTTCGCAGGCGGATCTAGAGTTTTGGTCAGAGGACTCTATCAATTGTGCTTGGACCAGTGTTTACCGCAGAGCTTGGAATGCTGATCTTGCAAATGCGTCTGGTCAGTTTGTGGATGATGTGCTGGAAAAGTTCATGAGGTTAGGGGAAGAGCTTAATCTGGATTGATAGTACAAGATGATGACGTTACACGATTACAAGATGGTTAGATTGGCTGGATAGAGGGAGAAAGGATCACGGGCTGAAAGGATGAGAACGACAAGCATTCACAGTAGCGGTTGAGTTAAGCGAAGCGTGATGTGAGCGTACCTCAAATTTCAATGTACAGGGTACATGACACTATCTCCCAATCTATCTCATCAGACCAGCACGTTCATCGTGATTATCCTCCTCACTGTCGTCTTCACTCTCCCCTTCCTCGTCATCCTCTTCCTCACTATCCTCTCCGCTTTCCGCATCTGTCTCTTCCTCCTCTTCGTCCTCGTCATCGTCATATTCATCGTCGTCTTCTTCTTCCTCAGCATCACCTTTAACACCTTCCTCTTCTGCCAGCCAGTCATCCAGTGTCTTCTCCCCGGCAGGCGGTCTCGACACACCCGCGGGCTTGCCATCCACCGACACGCCCATACTGCTCATCCCCATCTGCGCGTCCAGCCGCTCACTTGCGCTCATTCCCATGCGATCACTATTCCCTTGCGTAGATACATAGGTTGAACTAGCACCAACCTCCTCATCGCGCAGTCTTGCATCCGGCTCACGCCCATCCTCAACCCATTCAGGCACTCCTTCATACCCTGTGAACCCGTCTGCGCCGACGCCTCCTCCCGTCTCATCCTCGTCACCAGCACCGCCTACACCTCCGCCGCCACCACCTGGCCCGATGATCAGTGATGCTGACCCAAGCATATAAGCTCTTCGATCCTCTGACGGTGAGGGAGTCGATGGAACAGGCTTAGGTGCTAAAAGGACAAGCGATGCGAGGTCTGTGTTGGTTGGAGAGGCAAGGAGGGCGCGGTAGGTTCTGGCGCGATCACGGAGCGGGTAGGAGGTATCGTAGCGAACGAGATGGAGGAGGTAAGACCATAACTTTGGTATGGCGTGATTTTGGCCGAACGGTGCAGATCGTGGTTGTGAGGAGGTATTCGTATCGTTGTTCGTATTGAGCATTGTGTCTTGTGCCGCCCATGCTCGACTATCGTGTGTTCCTGCTTCGATCTGCACCGCAGACTCAGGCGACGCTTCTTGCTCCTGCTGTACGCGATTCAAGTACAGAAGGTATACCTTAGCTCCAAGAAGCACAATCTGACTACGCACATCTTCTTCTTCACTCACGAAGCCTCGGCAGAGAATGCGCAGAACGTCTGCTGCAATATTGTCGCCATTGTTAGTGCCTGCGAACTCGCCGACGAGCCAGATGACACTTGCACGCGCTTGAGGATCCGTCATTGAGTCCAGATTTGTGGCCAGACGTGTCACTGTATCTACATGGGCATCGGGGTTTGCCTGAATGAGATGACGGATCACAGTCAACGATTCCGCAACAAGTGAGCCATTTGTGCTGCTGAGCTGAGAGAGTAGAAGTCGCAGACATCGTGTTGACGTTGGACTGCCTGGAGGTGTGGATTGCGCGCAGCGGCCAATGGCGCGGACGGCGTCGCGGATCGTGGAGGCGGCGGATGAGCGTGAGAAGTGCGTAAGCTCACTGAGGATCAGTGACTGAGCATGTGGCGGAGCGTGAGGGTAGACTAGGGTGAGAAGCTCAAGCTTGAGCCGTGAGATTTGTGGTGGATCAGTTGCCCGGACGAGAAAGTGGGTAGTGTAGTGCACGAAAGACTGCGGATGTAGGAGTGCAACTTGGACGATGTTGTATAGCACGACCTGCTGAATGTCGACGGCGGCGCGCAGGAGGGAGATGAGTGGACCTATCGCCGAGGTAAGGTAGATTGACGACGATGGTGAAAGATAAAGATATATTCGTGTGACGGCAACTACGACAGCTGAGTTTCGCGACTGTAGAAGCGGAAGGGCATGCCGTAGTAGAAGCTCCAGATCTGGGTCGAGCATCGCTACTTCTGTTGTTTCCTCGATAGCATGGGCATCCTCATTTGGGTCATCATCGTTGTAGAAACCTTTGCTAGATACAGATCCGTTCCTGGGAACACGGCGCGTACGTCGGGGGAAGCAGCGTCTACCGTAACTCAGCATTAGGCTGAGAGTGGCTAACTGACCCCATTCATCCATGTCGACCAATTTACGAACGAGTCCCCGATAATGTTTATGTATCAGGTCGATTCGATTCGGGCATACTTGCAAAAATGTGATCACAGCCGCTCCCGCAACGAAGTACTGTTTGTCGCCCAGTAGCTGATTGAGGTAGTCCGTGAGCTGTGGTGCTGTGTTTGGGTCCAATCGCCAGCACTTGGGTATGGCCAACGCAGCTGCCTTGCGCACGAACGGGCTCATATCAGCACATCCTCGCTTGATGCCCAAGCTGACAATCTGTGAGATCACTGGAACCCTTATTCCGGACATGACTCGCAATGCGAGCGCACGTAGATGTGGATCTGATGCTGATAGCGTCTTCTGTATTGTATTGATTGCAAGGAGTGTAGTATCTGGTTCTGTCTCGGCATGCAGTAGGAGGTAGACGTATACCAACTTTTTCACCGGTAGCGAAGGGGACGCGATGTTCTTGATGACCGAGGAGAAGAGAAGAGGGGGTCCTGTGGGTGGTGGACAGCGATAAGAGAGCTGGAGATGTCCAGTCAGCAGCGCGCACCGAGATGGGAAGGATTTGAATGCAATCCTACAGCAACCACTCGGCGGAGTCCTTCCAGTACTTCTCGCTCATTGCGGCTGTCGAGGAGTCGCTTTAGCCGTGCAGAGGATGCAGTAGAGACTGAGCTGGATGGTGGTTTTCGTAACGCGCCTGCATCTCGTGCAGCTTCAAGAGTCAAGTCTCGAGCTTTCTGATTGTTAGCTGAGTGTCTTCTCGCTCGCGCGAACAGCATCTTGCATGATGCGTGCAATCGGTCTCACCCGTCTCCAGCATGCTGGATATCTTCGATATTGACTCCATCGTCTCTGCAGTAGGTATTATTCTATATGTTGCTTGGCAAGAATGCGTGGATGGAGGACGGTCCATGACTCGCAATCGTCATTGTTTAGCTTCAGGGACGGAGTAATTGCTCGACAACAACAGCATACACCTTATACCTCAGCACAATGAGCTCCCGGGTCTTCGCAGACCACACCTCATCGCCAATTGGCAAAACCATGGACCACCAGCCTGATGATCCTCTTCCATCTCCAACCTCGTTCCCCGACCCTTCGTCCTCCGCGAACTCCTCTACAGCGCCCGCTCATAAATCAACCCAATGGCTCACTTGGGCGCTCGGCTCAGGCGCATTCGCTGCGTTCAACGGAGTCTTCGCCAAACTCACAACCACATCCCAAACCAACACGCTTTCCAGCGCGCTGTCCACACTTCTTGGTCTCTCCCCGAACAATTACATCGTCTCCTTTGCCGTCCGCGGCCTCTTCTTCGCAATGAACCTGCTCTGCAACGCGATAATGTGGATTCTATTCACGCGTGCATTGACACTGGCGAACAGTACGACGCAGGTAGCGATTCTGAACACATCAGCCAACTTCATGGTTACAGCACTACTGGGAATGTTGGTATTTAGCGAGGGTTTACCACTGCTGTGGTGGGTGGGCGCAGCGTTTCTGGTAGCGGGGAGTGTTACAATAGGATTGCGGGAGCAGAAAAACAAGATCGATCGAGCTGGCACGAGCGAGGAGGATGGGCAGGAGGATGCTGGGGCTGTTGCGACTGTTGCGCTGGGCACAGGCGGCGTGGGTGCTGGAGCAGTCATTGTTGAGAGTGTCGAGCATGACAGGTATAGAGATAGCGTGGAAGGGAGTACGGGCGATGTCGAGCTCGAAGAAGAACGAGAGGAAAGACGTTAGAAATCAGGTCGATTATTGATCGAATCTGTATGAAAATCCACGGGCAGTGCTTCGAATGTCCTTGTTTGCCATTGGGTACTCCATCCTTGAACGCCAACCAACCCTGATAACAGACCACGACTGCAACCTTTGCAATCTGAGTACGAAATGCTGTCGTTGACCGAGCTAAAGTCCCAGAATCACTTCATAGTGCTTGTTGAAGGACTCTCCTGTGCAATCATGCTTCAATCTCTCCTCTCAATCTGCTCGACATGGTCAGATCGTCCATCACGCTCTTCTGCGTCCTGAGTTCAGCTTCCTTGTCCTTTTTGTCATGAGCACTCTCTGTCTCCTTCAATAAAACGGCCAGAATCTCAATTGGAGGGTTCATGTCGAGACCATGCGCGCGCTTCCATCGAGCCAGACGTGTGATGCCAATACTCGGCTATATGTGGTGTCAGCAAACGATGTAAGTCTAAGAGTAAGAGCTTTGACATACGCCATACCGGCTGCTCAGGTCAAATTCCCGCAGCATCTTCTCTCGCATTGTGAGTTCCTTCTGATGAACCCTCGGTGCCTTGCGCTCCTGCTCTTTCCCTGCCCAATAAGCTTTGAGTTTGGTGTCCGACAAAGCTAGTGCTTTCTTCTTCAGCGCCTTCTCTGCCTCGATCGCTGCCTGAACATCCTCATCCACCTCATCCTCGACTGCCTCTAATGTCTGCGTAGTGGGTTCGCTAATGTCGATCGTTTGCGATTGAGCGTGTGATGGCGTCTGGCTGAGCTCGTCGTCGGTTGTGATAAGTGCAGCTTCAGGCTTTGAAGGAAGCTTCGATACGGGCTTGCTGGCTTTGACGAGATGGGCTGCGCCTGCTGCAGCTGCAGCTTTCGAGCTGCGGAAGTTTAGAGTGCCTTGTGCAACTGCCGAGGTACGCTGACGCTTGGCTGCGGGCGGCATGATGGCTGTGATACTGAAGTAAGATGGTGATAGTTGTGTAGTTCTTTTGAGTAGATGCTATGCTATACTGTGCCTTAGGTAAGTGGAATGAAACTGAATTGTTGATGAACGATGTTGTCATCCCAGACATGCACGTCACAGCACGTGACGGTTCGTGTTTCAGTTCTGTGGCTGGACAGAGTTGCTCAGGTGACATTCGTGAGTAGAAAAGCTCAGCATTGAACGAAAATCTCGCTCTGTGATGCCCGGTGTGTATGCATTCAGAGTAAGAAATGTCAATATAAAGTACATCAAGACTGCTCTCGAAAATGCACAATTATTACACAAGGAGGTGAAAATCCGAGCAGAACAAGATGCTCATTCAATTGTCCCGACTCTGGTTGAAGTCGAAGATATGGAGGTGACTTCATCGAGAGAGCAAGACAATGAGCACTCAGCACTGCCATCCGACTTCTGGCTGAAACTCCACCACTTCCCTGGTAATGTGACAGATCTCCGTGATCATGTTGAGTCTGTCGTCGTCCTGCAGGTGGACGCGAAGCACAGTGGGCACAAGGCATTGTCTGCACTCGAGGCTGCTGTGTGGAAAGCACTCTCTTTCATCGCGGCCGAGCAGCTACCATGTACGCCGGAAGAATTGCTGAGTACCATGCCCGGCTCATATAGCATCTATCACCCAATGCTATTATTACCTTTTCACTGCTTCCGCCATGCCCATTGGCAATCCGTCATGTTCTCTCTTGATTCGGATCAAACCCTGAAGACACGCTGCTTCGCTGCGATAGCTGCGCAGATGTCGGTATCAAACATCGCGATCAATGCGATCATTCCTGCAGACAATACTGCCGACCCTCACCCCATAGTGACCGAGAACATCCTTCGTTCGCCGAGCAACCTACTTCCCATATTCGGTGACTTCGGCCCGGCACTTCCAGCCTATCCACAGCATAATCCGTCGAGCTCAGACTTCAGCTCCGCTTTCTGGGTATCTACGAAGCAAAATGGCATTCACCAGACATGGGCACCACGATATACCATGTTCTCTGCTGGCAATGTGACAGAGAAGGCGCGAATACTCACCATGCCAAGCGTTATCGACGCTACGCAGGTTGGAAATGCTGACAGCCGTGGCTGGACAGCAGTCGATCTCTTTGCAGGTATAGGGTACTTCTCTTTCAGTTATGCGAAAGCTGGTGCAACCAAGGTCCTAGGCTGGGACCTGAATCCTTGGAGCATTGAAGGTCTGGCTAAAGGGGCAAAGATGAACAAATGGGTATGCCGTGTGTTCGACTTCGAGGCCGACGAACCACTGGCGCAACAACAGAATGAGAGTGTGCTACAAGCTGCGCAGGATGACGAGGTGAGGTTATTGGTCTTCCGAGAAACTAATGAGAAAGCCTCGGGGCGTATAGCACTCCTCAGATCCTCAATACCACCTATACGCCATGTAAATTGTGGCACACTGCCCACGATCGCCGAGGCGTGGAAGACAGCTGCTGAAGCTCTCGATCCTCGGTTGGGCGGGAGGGTGCACCTCCACGAGACTGTGCCTCAGGCTGAGATGCAGCAGAGAGGAGAGCACTATTGCAGTCTTCTCCTGAAGTATACACAATCATTGTTTCAGGATGCAATGGTGCATGTTCATCTTGAGCACATAGAGGTCGTGAAAAGCATCGGACCCAGGCTGTTTCACGTTGTATTTGATATAGCTATCCAGAGACTTAATCTGTAATCCGCTTGGTAGAGGCAGTCACGGCAGGAGGGCTAGCGACAAGGCGCAGAGTAGAGGTCGAAATAAGCTATTTAATCGGCAGGAGTAGTTTCCGCAATTAGAAAGTATATGACGTTTGTCAGCACCGCATATATACAGGACTGCTGAACTCTCTGCTTGTCTCGTGATATAGTATTTGAGGAGGATGCCACTCAATCCAGCAACGTTCCCGCGACCACCTCTGTGTCAAAAGGTATCACGCCATCTTCAAGTGAAGTGGGCGAACGGCACCGTGATTGCGGATACCACCAACGCGTTTTGGGTGCTCGAAACACATCACCCGCCCAGTAGGTCATTAGTCGTTGTTAGTGGACAGCGCTGAACTGTTCCTAGCGTATTACATCCCACCCTCAGATATCAAAGTCCCACTTGAGAAGACATTCCGTCAATCGTACTGTGAATGGAAGGGGTTCGCCTCATACTTTAACGTCCAGTCACCTGATGACAAAGCTGTAGAGAACAGAGCGTGGGCGTACGGAAGGCCGACGCAAGGCTTCAAGGAGATTAAGGACTATGTCAGCTTCTATGCTGGACCGTGGGATTGCTACGTCGATGGGGAGAAGGTCGAGCCGCAACCGGGCGACTTCTATGGCGGTGCGTAACCTCTTCCACGCCTTCGCCGTATTTGAGTGCGGTCGTCGTTGTGCTGACTATGTAAGTAGGATGGAAGACTAGCGACATCGTAGGCAAGATTAAAGGCGCGCCCGGAACGTTGGGCTGGTGATGGATAATGGTTGAGAATGAAGGAGGTGTGTAATCCTTAATGCCTCCTAAACTTGTCTGGGATATTCTCGCGTATCACTGTCTGGCTGTCAAGAAAGGCTTGTTTCTCTGCTTCGTCCTCCAATTGATCGTGCTCCGCAAAGTGTGCTATGTCTTCTGGGTGTGTTAACTTGGAGTCATCCACATCGTCGGCGTGGTATATTTGATAGTGGTGAAGCTCGTAGTCCTGGAGCGCGCGTTAGCTAGTGCCGTTTCTCGAGCGACAGACTTCCTGACTTCTTCTATATCGCTGTGACGGCCTTGACGCTATTTAGCTAAGTGTATGCGAGAGAGGAGCTGAGATCATTACCAAGACCGCACCCACTATCAGGGATCTGCTTGCCTTCGCTTGTGGCAGTCATCCATTCCAGCATCGTGATGAAGCCATCCCGGTTGTGATCGAACAGATTGAACACGGCTAATACTGCTTCTTGCTTTTTCTGCTCCGGCACGTCTTTATTGGTCTCATGATCCAGGCCATACATCTTCCATATCTCGGAATGTTCGAGAAACCCGTCGGAGTCACTGTCCCTTAGTATGTGTGCCTTCAGGAAGGTCTGAAAGCATGTGCTTACAAGTCGTGTAGCTTGAAGAATGCATTGGGGTCGAAGTTCATGATGTGGTGCTCGGAGATCATATGCTTTGTCGCCCAATCTGCGTCAGATTCGAGAGCAAGCTGATCAAAGTTGGTATGTTCGTGTGCAGACGCGACGCGAACTGAGGTGGCCGTCAGGAGTGTAAGATATTGCAGGAACGTAGTCAACATCTCGAAGCTGCACAAAGTGTTGTTGTTTGAGTCCCGTCTCGTCTCGTCTCGTCTCGTCTGGTGTTTTACTTAGAAAAACACAAGCACGTGGCGAAGCGCCTTTGCGCGTCGATGACCTGCACAACCGCCATGAAAAGATGATAGTGATAATGGTTCAATGTTTAGACTACAGTATATCTCATTGCAAGGTCACGCAGGTGTATGATCGCAAGAGGTTTTCACAGAGCTGCTCCTCATTTTGCGTGTCGTCAAGTCATACCTACTGTAGAACTAATCTGCAAGATCTCACTCCAAATCCGAACCATGACCCATGATTAAGTCCTCCGATAGTGCATTCATTGGGCACCTCCTAGTCTCTCGAGTATGTGAGTGACTCTTACACGTCTCGCACGCGCACAGAAGAGTGCCGTGAACGTTCCAAGCTCTGTTCTCATCTCCAGCACTTCTTCAGTCTGACTGTTTGAAGAAGCTCTTTCCTCGAATCCACTTGTTGTAAGCACGATACCTCTTCTTGTCGTTGTCTTCTTCCAGCACAGTCAGGGGATCCTCTTCCATTTCCACCCAACTTTCAAACTCAGCAGGATCGGCTGCGCCGTACTCATCAATGGCTTGTGCGCTTTCAAGATAATCTAGATACTCCAAGCCGGCAGTGTCCAAGGGTGGCGCATCATTGGATACGACCAACGGAAGTCGTAGTGGATGTGTCATGTATCTGTCGTACTCTGCTGCCTCATCTGCTGATACTGAGGGGTGTAAGGAGTTGACGTGGAATTGTCGCAAAGTCCACTGATTGCGAAGTGCTTTGTCAGCAGGCGTGAAAGCTTCGACTGCTGGAGACGCAGTAGTGTCAGCCCCGCTTGTCTGCTGATCGATTGACTTCCTCTTCTCTTCAGACTCTGGCACACCATGTAGCCATTGCTGCAGACTCGCGATCCTCTTCGTTGGCTTATGATGTGGCGCTGTGGCAGAAAGTGGTGTGATCTCGCGATAATTTGCGTCACGTACCAGGTTCTCCTTTGGCTTGTGCTTGTCTGATGCTTCTGTGTCATATGACGTCTTTCGGACGCAGAATGGACTCATGTTGTACTTGGCGGCATCTGTCTTAGGCAAATAGCGAGTCGTTGAGTTCATGCGGTATGCAAACACTTTCAGAAACGATGACATGGGCACTCGATAGTATTCCTGCCACCAATCTTTCGCATCTTGGGATAAGGTTGTGGTACGATCCCTGTTATTCTCAGGGAGAGGCGGCAGTCGACGAGGCTCCAGAAACTTCGGGGTATACCAATTTATGTAGCTTCGTCGTTGTTTTGAGCTAAAAGCGCTGGGGTTGGCATGATGGAGATAGTAGTCCGTGGACATTTCCCACAACATAGGTTGACCTTGCGCATAGATATAGTTGCCGAGGAACAAATTGTAAGCTTCTTGTCTCTGGCTGTCGAGGAAGGAGTTGTGATAGTATCGTTTGAAACTTTCGAGCATGTCACGAGAATTACTTTGCCAATTATTGATCTTGCGATAGGAGTCTGTGGTGTTGACTAGATGTGATCCGCCATACTGTGATGCTAATGTGTCGCCATGATCGTTGAACATATGTGCGAAGAGGTTGGCAGCATCGCTATCGTAGTTGATTGAATCGTCTGCGATGACACCAAGAGCCTGCAATTGGAGTGCCAATGCCACTTTGCCTACAACAAATTGTGCTGCATTTGTCCTGTCCAGACAGTCGATACAGTTTGACCTGCAGATGCCGTTCTGGAGTTGCGCCTCATCTGATCGAGCGCGCCCATTGTGGAAGAAACCTGTGCTTTGTACCATGTCTCTCGCAATATCCTCTAGCGTACCAATGACATCTTGTCCTCTTGTTTTGGCAGCTCTAGCCATGTCGTAAGCTCGATATAATATCTTCTTACCTTCAGGCAAAGATTGATTAAGATAGTTGATGGCATTCTGAAACTCAACAAGCAGCTTGCCCTCTCGTGGTGTTCGCTCTCGTGCCTTGACAAGGTTTAAAACAGTGATTGGTGTGCCATATCGCTCAAACAAATGATCGAAATGCAATCCCGCAGAAGAATAGAAAGGATCGATGATGTTGAGGTCAATGTCTGGCTTCGGCGTCACGCCCGAGTTGTCTTGGGTCCAATACAGAGGTATACTGCCACGATGTTGCACGAATGAAGTGTAATTCGGATTCTCAAGTGGATGATGTCCTGGAGCATTCAAAGATGTCGTCGTCATCTCCGCGACTATCTGCTCAGTTTCGACATCATTCGCCACATAACCAAGATCATTGGCCCCACGCTTGAGGAATCGAGCCCCAGCAAAGAAGCGCGATCTCCGTGCAACCAGGGTAACCCAGATCTGGCGACCGAAGCAGTCCACGGATGATTGATCTATTGTGCCATGTATGATAGGCAGGCACCAGTCGTAAGGGTTCTTCAGATGCTTCATGGCTGGACTTAGCAAGTGATGATTCCAGACAAACATGTCGTTGACATCTTGATCTTGTGACATATCGCGTCTGGCAAGTTTCTCACGACCATATATCACATTCTGCTGCAGAGTTCGAGTGATGTTGTAGGAGTAACTGAAGTAGAAGGAGGTGTTCAGGTCAAGATTGTGGAAGATGTTTACATATCTCAGCTCTTCCGCGTTGCGATTGCGCTCAAAGACAGTAGAAGAGCCTGTAGTCAAAGGTACGAGCTCAGTTGCATCAATTTTGAAGACATAGTATCCTCCTATCATTGCGACCTGCTGCTTCTTCGTGACGATAAGCATGTAGTATGCCTCAGTAAAGCGGATGAAGCCAAGTACTCCCCACGTATTACCTCTCAGCTTCATGCCCCCTGCTGCACGATTTCCGTGGTCGATGGCAGTCAACAGCTCATTCATCTCACGCTTGGTATACACAATCTCATCCTCAACGATATTCATGTGACCCGGCCCACACGTCCGGTCTATCTTGAGCATACGAAACTGCTGATCACGACTGTCACCGCCAACGAGGTAATATCGAGCTTGTGTCTCATATAGTGAGAACTTTTGCATTTTACGCACACCAGGATCGCTTCGCTTACTGGGCGACTCAGCCTGTATCTGAGGTACTGCTGCTGAGCTCATGACTGGCCGCTCAACAGGCAATGGCGGCGCATCATTAGTATCGTCATTAGTATCGTCATTCGTCGGATCTGCGCTTGCATATTCTTGATGGTGATAATCAGAAATGCCGATGTCCTCAGCAGGTGGCGCAAGCTCGGACACACCGTCAATTTCATCTTCAGTCTGGTGTGCTTCATCGTCTGCTAGAGGCGGGGGAGTGTCAGGTAACACATCGGTGCTCAGGCGTTCCTCCTTTTTATTGGTAGCATCCTGGATTGCCGTCGAATCTCCGCCATCCATCTCAACATCTTGGTCATGGCGCGTACTAGGTGAAGAGATTCCCTCGAAGAAATCAGTGCGAGGCCGTTCCTCCATTGTAACAACAGACGCCGTCTATCTATCAAGACTGGGTTTCTCTATCACCAGAGCGGCTCGATTGAAGCATTGTACGCCATATTCAAGCTTCAGTCTGGAGGGTTGATGATCACGAAGGCTTATTGATCCAAGCCCAGAACAGGCTCGGGGGAATATATCATCAGGCTTGACTGTCGTTTACTGCACGTACTTGTTGTCGTTGCCGTGATGCTAAGCCCTCTACAAAGGGCTACCCGGGCCGACTGAATCGCGAGCTAGACATCGCGAATCCATGATCATCATCATCTGCATAGTCTGTAACGCACAACATTACATTTTACACTACACTCAAGACCCCAGATAGCTTCTCATCAGCGCCTTAACGTCACTACTCATCAAGACCTTCAAGTCTCTACAGAGCCCTTTGTGATCATGTCCACCACCGACGAGAACCCTCCATCATGCACGTAGGCTCGCCCGCCCAAACCTCAAACGGTCGCATTGCACTTCGCGACCGTTACTGACCACCGCGCAGTGTCTACGCACGCGGCCTCGAAGAGCGCATCAAGATCCCCGAGCTGGTCGAAGGTCTCCGAGAACTCTTCGCCGAATTCGGCACCATCCTCGACATTGTAGCCAAGAAATCCATGCGCCGCAAGGGCCAAGCATTCATTGTGTACGACAACCCCGAGAGCGCTGGCGAGGCCATTGAGGTGCTGCAGGACTTTGAACTGTTCGGAAAGAGCATGAAGTTGGCTTTTGCACGCATGCGCAGTGATGCCATTGTCAAGCGGGATGGAGATGATGCTGAGTTTGAGGCTCACAAGACGCAGCGGCTGGCTCTGAAAGAGGAGAAGCGGGTTGAATTCGAGGCGATCGAAGCACAGAAGAAGGCGGAGAATGAGGGCGGCGCAGATGGCTTGAAGAGAGGAGCACCAGTAGAAGAGACACCAGCAGGCATGTTGAAGAAGAAGGCCAAAACTACGGCTGTGCCTGCGGCGCTGCCAGACGACTTCTTGCAGCCGAACAAGACGCTGTTCGTGCAGAATTTGCCGGTAGAGGCGGACGAAGAGGCTTTGCGCGCGCTGTTTGGACGATTCCCCGGTCTTGTGGACATACGTATGTTTGCTGCGAGGAACGTGGGTTTCGCAGAGTACACGACGGAAGAGGAGGCTACTGTGGCTAAGAACAGCACGAATGGTGCTGCCATGGGTCCGGAGCAGACGCCCATCAGAGTCACGTACCAGCGCCAGTAGTGGCGGTGTCGTGAGCCGCAGATACTATGATCTATCGTGCCAAATACAGTCAAAGCTCTTCGAGATGGAAGTAAATATTGACAATGGTATAACGGGTCTAGAAAATAACGTCTTGGTCCTCATCTCCACCCAGAACATCCTTCACTGCTGGACCATCCCCATTCTCTTCTGCCTGCATTTTGGCGTGTTCCCTATCCTGTGCTTGTGAGGCCTTCTCCTTGAGACCCTTGACCTTCTTCAGCCTGAAGAACTCTTCTCTGTCCATCTCGTCCAGCTCGGAGTTGATATAGCTGATTGTGTTTTCTGTTCGTGGTATAATGACGTGCTCGCTATGGAGCTGTCAGCATGGTATGACCACGAGGCGCGCATGACTCGACTTACATGGCATTCACTCTCCGATTGACTGTCTTGATGACCTCGTCCAGGATGACGAATGCAGTCTGCCCATGTCCATTAGCTCAGTCGTTCGCCGACTCGCATATCCCAGCCCAACTAACCTGCAAGCTCGCCAATTCCACCAACGTCTCCACCGCCCTCGCATACGTCTCCCTACACTTCTGCACCTGCTGCCCACCACGCCCCAACCCCGTCATCGCAAAGTTGTTGATGCTCTCCTCTGTCACACTCTCGAATGCTGGGATCAGCACACCAGACACGTTCTCTTGCTTGGTTCGGACCCGGAAGCGTGCCTCCTTGACCGACTCTTGTACTTGTAGCGCAATGTTGCCGCCGACTGCGTATGATACTTCGGCGAGGGAGAAAGCGGCGATTTGCATGACACGGCCCATCTTGCGCTTGGCTTCATCGATGCGGCGGAGAATATCTAGGGGCGGCGTCAGAGACGAGTGTGGCCAGTGTGTGGGGGATGTGCGCGGAGTATGCTGAGCAATTGGGCGGATGGTGGTGTAATACCTCGAAAACGTCTGGTATGGTTGTTAGCTTAGTCAAGAGCAGACGAAGGACCTCACGCACTTCGTCAATGCTTCACTCTTTCGTTTCAGTAGCGAGTGTCCTGTCTGTGCTCCCTTCAACTTGCTCTTCATCGCACCCAACGACTGCCGCGTTGGGAAGACCTAGTGTCGTTCAGCATGACTCGGTATGGGTAGGCGCAGATAGAATGTACGCACCGCCTCTCTCTGTTGTCCTGACATCTTGCTTATTCCCCTGAGATTGTATGAAGAGCAGAGAAGGGGAGTGCAAGCAGCTGTTTCAGACCTGTCGGGGTGACGTTGGTCGTGATGCGATAAGGGTCCTCTTATCTCATACATCACAGCAGTGACGCTAGTTGGAACGACATCTTCATATCGTGAAACACAACAAGCTGACCACTATGAATTATGGCGCATAACGGACGAGGAAGAAGGAAACAGCCGTATGCATTAAGTAGTCTAATCTATGATGTCTAAGAAAAGTGCTCATGAACATCTCAAGCGTTAGTCATTACCCAAGTAAGCCAGTCAACCTGGTGTATTCCCTGCTCGGACCCAGAACACCTTGTATAATGCACCCACCAATCTGACAGTGCAGGCCGCCTGACAATGCAAAAGATACTGCAGGAGGACATAGTTTAGACGATGAGGTACATGGCAGCAGCAGCCACGCCAACACCGAGAGCGGCGTTGCCTTGAGGTGCGAGAGTGGCGGCCGCTCCCTTCTTCGCCGTGGAAGAAGCACTTCCTGTGGCACCAGCAGCAGTCGCAGTCGCAGAACCGGTGGCCCCGCCCGGCACATTGGCACTCGAGACCTGGTTGATATTGAGTGTGCTTGTCACTGCACCACTGAGTGGGGTGACATTGATCGCAAGGGCTGTGGAAGTGACGGAGACAGTCGAGCCGACGCTGGCGCCGGGAGCACCAGCAGAGATGAGAGAAGAGACCCCAGGAGGTTGTGCAGGAAGAGTAAAGTCACTGGTGAAATTGCCGCTGATCAGACCAGGACCGCAGGTAGGCGGAGTCAACGAGTTGGCAGTGCTGTTTGCAGACAGAATGAGGCTCAAGTCAAGACCATTATATTGACCCTGCAGATTGACATAGTCCTGGAGAATGTTAAGTGATCCATCAGAGTTGACGTTGACGAGCCCGAAATTGTTGTCCTCCTGAGTCCACTCGTAGACAAGTCCTCCGCTCCAAGTGGTCATCTGGGGCCCGTAAAGTGTTGGGATCTCCGTAAAGGTTCGTGGTGTTACTGCGTTGCATCCGAACTGGATAATTATGTTAGCACTGAACAGTCCTTATGTTTGACCATATAATCACCTCGCTAAAGAACACAGGTATCGTGGTGTTCGCGAAGTCAGCTACCAATTGGTTGTATGTCGAGGACACGAAAGTGGCATTTCCACACCAACTGTAGCTGTTCAGGCCAAAGAACTGCAACGTCATTAGTTCAACGTCCTGACTGGAGACTCAAAGCCCAGGTTGTACTTACATCAGAGCGACCCCCATTGATGTAGTCACTAGCACTAGTTCCTCCAATCGTGCACTCTAGATAGCTCGCAGTGTTGACCAGAATCGCCCTTACATCAGCGGCAGAATAACCGACTGGAACCTGACGTCCTCCCCTGGCTTGCATGTACTGTTTCAGGTCTCTTGTGACGGCCCTGATATAGGGGATGTCGACGCTGTTTGCCTCGGTATTGATCAACTCGTTGGCGCTGAAGAACTACTTCCGTGTCAGTATGTGAGACACGATGCTCCTCCGCAAAGCGCCTCCCTGTTGAAACTTACACCAAGCGTATTTGGGAACTCGCGGAAAGCGTCGAGGATCGCAAATGTCCGATTCAGATAGGCGGAATCATATGAAGAACTTGGGTCGTCCTGGTTGATGGACTGGTTGGGAAGCGGGGAGTTGACGTCTAGCATCATGTAGATTCCGGCATAGTTGAAGATTGAGGCACACTGGTTATGATCGATGTACGGATCTAAGATACTCTGCATCAGCAAAGAGCAAGGAACAGATGCTCAGCCTCATTACTGACCAATGTTATAAACTCTCACTATGAGCTGAAATTAGCAACGGACCTAGAGCGAATAGTGAACCTAGGCACGAACCTGTATTGACTCCGAGTTGCTGCATCAAAGCAGCATCACGCAGACATGCTGTTGGGTTGCTCAGAGGGTCAGACCCAGCACCAGATGAGCTCTCCTGGAAGCCTGCTGAACCGCCTGGCTGATAGTCGATTCCGAGGATTTCGAATCTCTGCCCAGTCACAGAATCGACAAAGTCTTGTCCTTGGACATTGACCACATTGACTGCTGATGCTGCTGAAAGCAATGTAGAGGCGACCAGCGCCTTACTGAAAGTATGCATGTTGTGTGTTATGCAGGTAGGAGGTCGCAAGGATAAGCAGATGCCTATAAAGAATTGATCGGGTTTGAAGAAGCGATATGAGCAAGACCTTGAAATGATATAAGAAGCGGCAATGCGAAGAGAAGGATGGCGGAGGAAGTGGTCGCAATATAAAATCCTTGGAAGGTATTTGCTGAAACTCAACATGTGACGGTTGCGGGAGTGACGGCAAGCGCAAGCTGAAACGGCTGGTCCGTGCCATAACGGAATCGATCTCCGACCACCTTATTTGAGCCTCCTCTTGGCGGTTCCAGGCTGCCATATGAAGCAGAAATGCATATACAGCCTAGCATTGTGTAAGAAACGATGTAAATCTCGCGCCATAGTATCAGAGACAATCAACACTTGTCAATCATTGTATGCCACACCCTCTGCGCATCATGCACGATCGCATTGTCGCATATCTCGCGCTCGGCTCGGCGGCCGATCTGATCGTCATGTCTATTTAAGGTTGGTCGCCACTCAGCGCACACGACGCGCGTTCTAGCGTAGTCATTGCTGCTGAGAGAGTATGCCGCAAACTTCGGGAGGAAGCAGTATCATTCGTGTCGCGATGGCCTCCTTCAAGGCCGCTCTACATGACCGGGAGAATGGTGCTGCGTAAGCACGGAACGATCCCATGAGTCCTGATCACGGACACCGAGCTCTTCGGGAATTATGTTACGAGCGATGATGTGCACGCATAGGGAGACGCCTGAGAGTCAATTGATCATGGAAAATTGGTCTTGGGAGAGCAGCAGTTCTCGCCAGTACGGTAATCACGTCTCTCTCAAAGAGCAATGCAGAGAATGTCCTAATACTGTATGTACAGCGAGTTCTATTGTGTACTAAGAAGTCTATTCGTAACGTCATGATAACCGTAGTCTTGTACTCATTCCTGCAAGCTGAAGGAATCATACTTCTCCCTTGTCGACCTTGCCATTTTGTAGCACAAACACCTCGCGATGCAACACCGTCCCCAAATCCTGATGCCCAGAAATATACACGAATCAAGAAGAAAGCTCCGACAGCCCGACAGCCCGCCACACCATCCTTTAATCAATGTCCTCTTCCTCCTCCGACCGCCTCACAGGACACAAGCCAAACTCCTCCCTAACGTCCATCAGCCACCCCATCAATCCATGATCTGCCGCCCCCATTAGCTCAGATCACCCTTGCCTTTCTGGCTCAAAAGATCTTGCAACTTCTACTCTTCTTCTTCTTTTTCGGCAACCCCGTGCCCGGCTGTGCCGTCTTCGCCGCCTTTGCCTCCAACTGCTTGTATCCAGCGTAATCATCTCCTACGGCGATCGTGACGGCTTTGTCGAAGATTTCACGTACGCCGGAGTTTGCGCGCGCACTACACTCCATGTATGTGGCGCCCATCTTGGCCGCAACGGCACGGCCTTGATCGACGGTGACCGGGGTGAGGCCTTGGGCGGAGAGCATGTCGATGCAGCGCGGGTTGGTGCGCAGGTCGGATTTGAGACCCAGGAGCATGAGGGGCGTGGTTGGGCAGAAGTGGAGGACTTCGGGGTACCACTGCGTCGGCACGTGTTAGCTGGTTGCAGACGCGAGGATTGAAGGGACGAGCTGAACATACCTTGTCCATGACATTCTCGAGTGAGTTTGGACAGTCGATGGCGAAGCAGACGAAGAGCATGTCGGTTTCGGGGTATGAGAGTGGGCGTAGTCGGTCATACTCTTCTTGACCAGCAGTGTCCCAGAGTTCGAGCTCGACTGTTTTACCGGAAGGTGTGTGTGTCACGGGTGATGTCCAGTTCTCGAAGACGGTTGGTACGTATTTCTGGGTGATGTGAGCCTCTATCTCACAGACTGAAAGTCGATGCAACAAGATATACCTCTGGGAAGTGTCCTCTGCTATAGCTGATTAACAAACACGTCTTTCCACATCCACCATCGCCGACTGTGACAATCTTTCGCTGCCACGCTGGTGGTTCGGTGATGTTTGTGTCTGCTGATTCGCGATCTGTGGAGCGGCTTGTGACAGAGCTTGTGGTGTCATCACTTCCTCGTTGCGATCGGGCGTTGTTTCGTGCGACTTGTTGTTTGGAGTATGCGGAGGTGGAGGAAGATGCGGTCGCCATTGCGCAGACCTCGGAGTCGAGATTTGGTACTTGTATGTGATGCTCACTTGTGAGATGACTGAACTTGCTGATGATGAAGCGTCGAATGCTAGAGATGAAGGTGATGGAGATGCGATGCTGCGAGAGATGGTGACGATTATTGTAGTGAACGTGCTTCTTGCGACCCAAGTCATATAAATAGTCTTGTTGCGACGGCAACGTCGATGACCACCAACTCGACCAGTAGCATTTAGACCTCCTTCCATGTTTCATGTTTCAGCCTTTGTCTGCTGGCCCCGAAAGTTAGGTTTTGCTCAATATTGTACTGTCCTCATGATCCAGAAGTGAAGACTTTGAATCACCACCATTGCCGACGCCGAGTGCGACGATGTGCCAGCCTCGGCAAGGTCAGTCCGCAGCAGAAACGCCATTGTGAAGATAACCCTATGCTCGGCGACAGATACCGCATGATGATTGTCCTATCCCACCTGACTTGCCTCACTTGCCTGACATGACAGCTGTCTCGATAGGCCTTCCACGGGCTGACATCGGGTGTCGGGTGACCAGAGAACAGAGAACAGAGAACAGCCTCCGATGCACTTGTGCATGCAAGCCCCGCTCTACCCCTCACGGGTTCGATATATGTAACATGGAGAAGAAGAGGACTATGCCCTGCTGTACTGTGACACTACTGTATGACAGAGACTTACATACATATCATCAACCTACCAAAGATTGCTGCTTTCCTGCCCCTCTTGCCCTCCTCCCTATTTCTTTCTAGATTATCACTTTACCATCTATTCCCACACTGAAACAAGATGTGGTCCTCAGCAATCGCTCTCAGTGTCGTGCTGAATGGCCTCCAAGCCCTTGCTGTCGACCCTCTCGTATCCCTCATATACCAGCTATCGAGGGACAGCATTACCAGGCGGTGTTACACAATGGGTAGAAATGAGATTCGCTGCCGCTCCCATAGGTGACTTGCGTTTCGCTGCACCAGTTGATCCAGTGGTGAATGCTACCATACAAATGGCTGATGAGGTGTGCAACGTGCCAGCCGTGAGCGTGCCGATGTGTATATACTGACCGAAACCAGCATGGTCTTATATGCCTGGCCACAGGTGCAAACCCCAACTCGACCACCACGTCTGAGGACTGTTTGTTCGGTATGCTGCATCTTCGAAACCAAAGCAATAGATTCGTCCGAGCTGACGTGAGCATCTCCTAGTGGACGTCTACACCCCTAGCAACGCCACGAACCTCTCCGTCTTCTTCTTCATCCAAGGCGGCGGTTTCAACTTAGACTGTATGCCCACCACCCACATGCTATCACACAATCATTCCTAATTCACTCTAATCAGCCAACCCCAACTTCAATGGGACTCAGCTCATCCAAGCCACTGATATGGACATTGTTGTCGTTACTTTCAACTACAGGGTACGCCCCCTTCCTCCCCCTCCTCCTCGCCTCCTCTCCTCTCGCTCCTGCCAGTACTCACATGCGTACTGATAGTCCCAAGGTCGGCCCTACGGTTTCCTCCCCGGCGTCCCCAGCCTCAACAACGGTCTCAAAGACCATATCAAAGCCCTTCAATGGGTGCATAGCTACATCGGGAAATTCGGCGGTAACCAGAGTCACATCGTTATCGGTGGTGACAGTGCAGGCAAGTAACATGACAGATCTTCATCTGCACATCAACTCATCACGTCACAGGAGCTGGATCTATGGCGCATCTGCTGACTGCTTACGGTATGTCCTCCCCTTCCCTCTCACCCCTCCTCTTCCCCAGCAATGCCTCACCACCGGGGCCTCATGTCATAGCATACCCAGCTAACACCCACCCCCACAGGCGGCAGTGACCCCCGCGTCTCCTTTAAGGGCGCCGCAGCCGAATCCGTCAGTTTCGCCAATGAGGCGACCGCAGCCCAAGCCCAATACGAATATGACAATCTTGTAATCCGCACCCAATGTGTCAGCGCAAACGACACTCTGGCCTGTTTGCGCTCCCTTTCCGCTATTGATCTCCAGAAGCAAAATTACAACACGCCCTCGGCGGGTGCAAATGATCCGCCACTGTACATGTACGGTCCGATCATCGATGGCGATCTGGTGCCGGATTATATGTACAGACTTTTCGCGCAGGGAAAATTCAATGTAAGGTGTGTGTTATGCATCCTGGGACTTGATGGTCGATACGGGCTTGCTAATGCAGGGCAGACCAAGCATCATAGGCGACGACGTGAACGGTGGGACGGTGTTCGTGCCGAAGTCGACGGCGAATATCAGCCAGAGCAATACATTCTTGAAGGATCAATTCAACACGCTCACCCTGGCTCAGTTGGCGCAAATTAACAGCATGTATCCATTTGAAGCGACGCCGGTGTTTCCAGGGGCGGGCGCTTATTTGCGTGAGAATTATCGACGATGCTTAACGTGGCAGCTTGACTAAACTTTTGTGCTAGGCCAAGCGAGTAACGTCTACGGAGTACGGCTGCGCGCTTCCAATTCCCTGTCCGGCCACTGACACACTCCAGGATATGCGCTACAAATGCCCCGGCACGTACATTTCTAGCGCCTTCCACAATTCATCTTCCGGATCTTGGAATTATCTCTGGAACGTGACCGAACCAATTCAAGCAGCCCAAGGTCTCGGCGTGCCACACACCGTCGAAGTCAACGCCATCTTCGGCTGCGCCAACGTCAACGGTGGCTGTCCTGCTTCATACGTGCCGGGCGGCAGTAACGCCGCGATCGTGCCGGTGGTACAGGGATACTGGACTAGTTTTATTCGGTACGTGGTGATTATGTTGCGTCCAACAGCGGGGCGACTGCGCTGCGGTGGTGGTGTGATGAATGAACAGAGTGCTGACTTTTCTCCTTCGACAACAGCTCCTTGAACCCAAATACCCACCGTGTCGCGGGCACCCCGCAGTGGAAGCAGTGGACCGAGCCGGGCAAGCAGCGTTTGGTATTCCGAACGAATGCGACCGCGATGGCCGAGCAAGCTGCGGACGAGCAGATGCAGTGTGCGTACTTTGAAAGCATTGGCGTCGC
>Ga0058698_10000142_pt1 | contig 41090 bp, 36 predicted proteins | sample AgamicAsSfe_FD_67288 | JGI IMG/M metagenome (GOLD analysis project Ga0058698, IMG submission 67288) | Agave microbial communities from Guanajuato, Mexico - As.Sf.e | ecosystem: Host-associated > Plants > Phyllosphere > Phylloplane/Leaf | place: Guanajuato, Mexico | collected 2012-05-30
CTCCTCCTCCGGGTGTCATGCCTGGTCCTCCACCCCCACCGCCGCCTCCTGGACATCCTGCTGGTGGTTCCCCCCCTCCTGCAGTTGTCGTTATGCCCAGTGGCAGTGGCAGCTCCGGAAGTTCTCGCAAGAAGCCTGCGCCATCACCTTTCTTCAGATGGGCTGCTGGCACCCAAGTCAGGAAGAAGAAATAGGCTTGGTCGCAGAGAAACCAGAAATGGTCGACTGGATCCTCTGAGGCTGCTGCGGAGTTGAGCGTCAGTGATGCTAGTAGACTCCTTCACGTTTTTGAACAGTCATGCCCCGTCCCCGCTGCAGCGCTCTTCGGTTGGCCGCTTAAGCGCCGTCTCGATGCTTCTTTGTTTTTCGCGAGATATACCAGGTACTGTTGGGGAGTCGCGATACGCGCCTTGATCTTCTGTCATTTGTCACTTTTCTATTCGAGGCTTTTTGTTTTCGATTACAAGGAAAAGTTCAGATACCATGGTCGTTTTAGCGTCGTACGTTTCGTATTGCGTGTCGCTTTGGCCTCTGGACTACCCCTTCTGGTTTGGCGTCGGCGTTGCGCTTGATTTTGATTTAAGTATATGGCTGCGATGGTCAGTGAACGCACGGACTACCGACTTATGGGACAATCGTGTGGTTGGATTGATGAGAGTTGATGATAATACGAGTAACGAATCTGGACAATGAAAGGAATGTTTGTTGAAGCCATGTTGTATGTTGATTAAGAAATATGATACATATCCTAAAATGCCGATCAGCTTCCATCCGTTGCCCAGACATGCATTAGGATCTGGACAGGGGGTTGATGTCGCTAACTTCCCTTATCCACCTACGTCATAATCTTTGCGCCCTATCCAAGGAACAACACGATGACCGTTAACTTCGAGTCGCCGCTCCTGCAGTAGCTCAGAAACCGGATTTCGGCTTTCACTTACTACGAAACTGCTGTCGATATCTCATCAAACATTTACATGTTTTGCTTCTTATAACGTCGAAAAGTGTTTCAATACAGTCCACGCACGAGCTTTGTATCTTTCATCAGGACATTCACTACCCTTCGTATTCGAGTGGCCCAATATGTGGAAACCAAGCCCTTTTCTTGGCATGCTCGTCGCCCTCATCATGACCGTGTTGGCCGCAGCTGCTGACGAAGCAACGACATCATACACGAGTGACAGCTCTTTTCAGGACGACTTGATGAACGTCACTAATGAGTATCGTGTGCAACACAATGCATCAAAGCTTGAGTGGAACACGACGCTATCCGACTACGCTCAGGACTTGGCAGACGGTTGCAAATTTGAGCATAGCGTACGTTACACCACTTGATCCTAGGCCAGCACGCGCTGCTGAAACCCGGAATCGATGTCTCGCTTCCAAAGCGACAATACCCACAGATGGGAGAAGGATCAGCGGCTCGGGAACTACAATGACATGTCGACTGCGCTAATGCTAGAGACCGTGTAGGGCGGACCATACGGTGAGAATCTCGGTTCAGGATATGGCAGCGCAGAGCTTACCGTCATGGCATGGGGAAATGAGAGCACGAAGTACGATTTCAAGGCAGGGGAATTTAGGTTTGTTCAACTCTCTGTTTACGCCATGTATATACGTGCTTACTGACTTTACCAAGCGAGGAAACTGGCCACTTTACTCAACTTGTGTGGAAATCGACAACCTCAATGGGGTGCGGCCGCAAAGAATGTAATGGTGGTACCAGTGGTGGTGAGGGCGATGCTCCGGGGTGGTTTGTCGTCTGCGAGTACTGGCCTCGGGGAAATGTGGTTGGACAGTTTAAGGAGAATGTGCAGTCTACACCGCAACAGGATGCAGAGTCAAAAGCACCAAGCACAGCGATCGAGAAAGTACTGTATGTGTGGATCGGACTCGTCACTGGATGGATGGTCGCTGTATGGTTGTGAAGACGTAGCGAAAAATGATGTATCGTTTCTTTATATGCAACACCTTACTAGCGGATACGTGAAGACGGGACGGTTGGTGCCGGGCCAATAAAAACAACCAAAAGGCAACTGTGACAGTAAATTGTTCACAACACAACGGGCTATCACTTCATTGAATCGCTGCAGTCGCCCTATTCCTTCATTCATGTACTGCGCCGCGAAGTCCTTTGTCATATCGATCCTAGATGCATCCTGCTGCCAGCATGCCATCCCGAGAGTACCATGCATGATGTTGTGACCTACATGTAGTCTACCGTTAGGCGTAAACGTATCTTCATCACGTATTTGTAGATGATTCTATGTTTGCTTGAAATCTGATTGACGACCTACAAGTCATCTACATATGTTGATACAACCAGTACACAAGACGGGCACTGTCTCGAGGGTGTTTGCTTCACACTTTCCTACTCTAAGATAACACTCTACTTCCCAAAGATGGCTCGCATAATCGGCTCCACAACAACTCTGAATCCGATCGATCGTCGTACCTGCTTGAGATCTCATACTGCACCTAGGTCCAGTCGAAGACTTCGAAATCAACATGATACGCAACAGACCACAGACTCTACTACGGACAACGTCTCAATAGCCCAAAGTCCTCCTAGACGCAATGTCCAGCGGATGATCGAAGTTCGCATTTCCCGGAAGATCACCGTCCTGCCCGATCGACTGTTGGAGGAGCAACTGATGGTTCCACCTGCACCTATGTACCAGCAACTGGTTGATCTTCATAGATACCGGCTAGGGTCAGCGAGATTCAGACTGTCGCGGCAAATCAGAGATGGAGAGTGCTGGCGTGTGCTTCTCAACGACACTGAAGTTGTGGGCCCTCGCGGTTGTTGGGTAGCTCGAGGAACAACGAGCTGGCGATATCCTTTTGGAAGTGCCTAGACCATGTACCGGGTACACAACATCAATCGCAAGAACCTGAACCAGCATTTAGGGGAAATCTGCTATACACGCATGCTGCCATGAATGTTATGGGATTCAGATACGCGTTGAAGTTCACCACCATCGTCGGGGATGTGCCCCAACAGTTCGAAGTATCACATCTCTGCGGACACTCTCACTGCTATCGACCGTCCCATTTGGTGCTTGACTCACATCGAGTGAACCTGTTGAGATCACGATGCCGTGGCTGCGGTAAGGACAAGGAGGGGGCTGATTACAACCATTGTGTTCATGCCGACCTACCAGGATCGAGTGGACGACACTGCTTTGGACACGAACAATGTCCCGAATACTGCCCAGAGCGCTTGAAACAAAGGACTTCCGCAGCTAAAGAACAAGGAAATGGCTAGAGGACTGTTGAAAGTCATAGGTACACTCAATTCTGGGCTCTGGTATCACGACTGCTTACGGGCATTACTGCTTCGAACCTGGGGGATGAATACAGATTACCAAAGCGCACGAGGCTTGCGACGGGAAACAGGAGCGTTTGGAGGTAGGAAGGAATCGTCTGGTGAAGTGGGAAAAACAAGCGTTTCAAACGCTTGCAGCTCATGAAGCAAGGTATCATTGGTTCTAATAATGTATAAATTAGAGTCGTGTTTCAATCAGCTATAAGGCGAGCTGTGAGAATGAGTGACCCAGATAGTAGGACCTCATGCCCCACCAACATCCAACTCCGCCGTGAAGTCTTTCCGTATGGTAAGGTTCTCGTACTTCTCTTGATTCTCGATAACCAAACCTTGTTCGTTGGCTAGATGCAGCAAGCAGATGAAGCAATAACTCGTTGAGATATCGGCCATGGTTTGTTTCGGATACACAGCCTGTAAGCTGTTGACGACATCGGTAAAAGTCAATGAACCATCGACAGCTTTGTTTGCTGGATCGTCGGCGACGTTGGGTTGAGGAGGCCCAGAGATCTAATATTGGTCAGCTTGGATGCTATGTAAGAGTTGGTTCCATAACTTACGCCTTCGAATCCGATACCTTTCCATAGCTCGTCCTTCAATCTTTTCACGTCCACCTTCTTTGCGACTCTTGCGTACTGCACGTATTCGGGCCGGAATCGTCGGCTTTGTGTTACTAGCTGCGCACCAAACGCGTCAGTCTGCGAGCTAGGTAGCATGCCGTCTATTGGTAGTGTAGCTTCGGGTGCGTCAGGCGGCGGCGAAAAGTGGTCGCGAGCGTCTGCGAAAACGTCCTCATCGTCGATAGGCCCACCAGGCATTGGCAAACCATCATCTTGGAAGAAGTCGGCATCGTAATTGCCCTGTATGTCGTCACCCTCGCCTTCTTGACCTTGATCAGCCCAGTATGCTTCGTCGACGCGTGCTGGGTCTCCAGACTGTGCTTGTGCACGGCGTCCGCCCTTTCGGGAGTCCATACGTGCTTTGGGTTTCAAGAAGAGACGCAATAGCTGCTTCGAGTTGAAATGCTTGTCGTCTGGGAGAAGATTACGCGACTTGGACTTCCATTGCGCTTTTGGTAGAGATATAGTTGAATTGGATGTTGCAGGCGTGTAGAGCATATCAGCTAGTGTCTGAGCCATGGGTGCGGCGAAGTCAATCTCGAAGGGCTCCCTCTCTTTCCGTTTCGTTGCTGGTGTTGCCTTTGCAGAATGCTTGACTCGTGAGATACGCCAATGCTCAGGACCTGCCCAGCTCTTCTTAAGAGCTTGATCGAAGTAGGTCAGAATATTCTCCTGTTCTTGATCACGACCGTGCATCATAGAGACGCCATATTGAGCACCAGTGCCGAGTGCACCCTCGGCGCTGTCTGGCTCCTCATCCCCTTCAAGGCCCATAGTGTGAACGCGAGCCTGTGGATGTTGGATTACTTGACGAGCCCAGACCTCTCCGCCTTCGCCAAAGCCCGTTTCCGGAGGTAGGTCGAATCCGCCCATGTTCACGTCGTCGTCATCGTCGAAGCCCATAGGATTGTCGTCATCCAAAAAGAGGCCTGACCGGTTGCCCGCCTCGTCTTCTTCATCTTTGGCACCGTCTTCGTTGGCAGAGTCATCGGGGGCCTTGAGAAAGGGAAGATCCATGGAACCGTTTACATCACCAAGGTCGAACGTCTTCATCGAGGGGCACACGTCCTCCCGGTCGAGCTGGGATAGATCGGGAAAGTACCTGGCAGCCAGGCCAGATATATCGACATCGATAGCATCGGGCGTCTGGGACTGGTCTTGCTGCATATGGGCGTCTTCGGGCACTGGGGTAGCACGTGTGTCGTCGGCGGTCGCATCGTTTGCGTCGTCGCTGCTGTCAAAGACGATCCTGCCTCTTCCGTCTATGGCCAGGTGATTCAGGAGGAGACCTTTTGCTCCGCCCTCGTCAAAGTCGGCGGAGGCTTTTTTGAAGAGCGGATCTACTGAAAACTCGAGCTCCATCTTCTTGTTCTGTAGTTGTGCAAAGGAAGACGCGAGGGTAGCTTCGGCCGACCGGGCAGCCCTCTTCTTGCGCTTCTTCTGGCCACCCTCTCCATCCTCACCATCTTCGCCTTCGCCGTCGTCGTCGTCGTCGCCTCCATCAGCGTCATGACCGTCTCTCCGCTTCTTGCTGGCATTCTCTGCGAGTCCGCTAAGCAGCTTGCCCGTGTCGGTGGCCACGCTGTCGACCCTGCTGGTATAGATCTTGACGCAGCCATCGAGTGTGCAGCTCGCCTTCTGAAAGTTGACGCCGTCGCCTTCCTTGAGTAGAGACATTTCGTGAAAGTAATCGATGAGAGCGAAGTTCCACGAGTTGTTTGCGTTGATTTTCTGCCCGTCACGTCAGCCTCGACCTAGTGGGTGCAGCTGTGTATGCCTACGTTGTCCGTGGCCATCTTCATCCATTCCTCGAAGTTGGCCAGCAAGGGCATGACGCCGCGGTTTCCCGGCGTGACGGCGTTGCCAGTGATGTCTGGCATGTCGTCCTGGTCTTGCGAGGGCGTTTGGGGGCTGTCATGGTCGGCGCCATGCAACGTGCGTCGTCTTCCAGGCGTGGCAGTAGCCGTCGAGGCGCGCATCGAGTTGCGCTGGGCTTCTTGCTGTGCATGGCGGCGGATGGCCTTTTCCTGTCGGTCGTCGTTGAGCGGCACCTTGATGGGTGTCTTCTGCGGCGAGACGGCCGTGTTGTACTTGGTCGTGCGCGCCATGGTGGGTTGGGTTGTGGTGCTTGTGATGGCCCTGGCCGGAGCGTTGTTTGTTTGGGCGAATCCGCGCGGGGGTTAGCGCGCTACGACCATGACCTTCCGCATCAACGCGCTCCCGAGTGCAGACACCCACACTCGCAATATCACGGACGTCGGGCTATTTGCAACCCATGCAGCCACCATGGCAATGTACGCGACAGACGTCCAATTAAGCATAGTTTCCGCACCTAAACTCTCCTTCCCCACAATTCGTTTACTACTACCCTTGCTCCGATGTTAATACGCCGCCCCAACTATTAAACCTTCGTGTTTACTCGTGACACTCCATAGCGCGGCCTCCATTTTCCGTCAATGAGGGATGAGCGGACATCCTACTGGATATGTTAGCATGACGATGCTAGGCCTATTGGTCGCTCGACACTATATCTTAGACGTGCTTCCTCGACCCGCCATTCTTGACTGACATCTGCATTCTGATATCCCAACTTCGCCATGCGCCTTCTTAGTTTAGCAGGCCTTAGCTTGACCGCCTCAGTCGCGAGTGCGACACTTCAGATCGTCCCTGGTGCAACCTGGACAGCAGTGCGTTGCGTCGTGTCCCATCCGGTACGCTAACTGACGACATCGCTTCAGACAAACACAGGTCAGCACATTCAGGCTCACGGCGCCGGCATCATCAAGGATGGAGGAAAGTGGTATTGGTAGGAATGGTCTACGCATAGGCTCAAGCTCTCCCAGTCTGACACACCGATAGGGTTGGCGAAGACAAAACCAACGGAACAGCTTTCACAAACATCAACTGCTACTCGTCCACTAACCTCGTCGAATGGACTTATGAGGGTGCCCTGATCTCTCGTACTGCATCCGGCGATACAGGACCCAATCGTGTCATCGAGAGACCAAAGGTTATGCACAACAAGCAAACAGGCAAGTATGTTCTATGGATGCATATTGACAGCGCCGACTATGGTGAGGCCAAGATCGGTGTCGCTGTTGGAGACAGTGTCTGTGGAAAATACACGTATTTGCGAAGCGAGCGACCATTGGGTTTCGAGAGTAGAGATTCAGGCGTGTTCGTTGATGACGACGGCAAGGGTTATCTACTCACTGAAGACGTAGGCTTCTCTTGTTCAACCATCAGCACCCACATTACTGACAAGAATAGCGCAGCAACGGCTTACGTATCAACGCACTCTCCGATGACTATCTCAACATTACTAAAAATGTCTACGTCTGGAAAGAGAAATATGAGTCCCCAGCCGTCATCAAACACGAGGGTGTATACTTCATGTTCGCTTCACAGCTCACCGGATGGAACCCAAACGACAACTACTACAGTACATCAACGGCCCTTTCGGGACCATGGTCTTCGTGGAAAAAGTTTGCAGACTCAGGATCAAACACGTACGCTTCTCAAACAACCTTTGTATTGCCTGTTGGGAACGGATACGTATACATGGGCGATCGATGGCAGAGTGAGAACTTGATGAGAAGCACATACGTGTGGCTCCCACTTCAGATCTCCGGGACTACCGCCAGCATGAAGAACACAGTCAACTGGATTCTCGACCCCAACTCTGGGGCCACTACCTCCGGCCCCGAAGAAACCTCGTACGAAGGTGAAAGCGCAAACCTTGCTAACGGTGCCAAATCTCAGGCCTGCTCTTCCTGCTCAGGCTCCAAGGCAGCTGGGTACATTGGCGGCACCACGTCCGGCTCGGCCACATTTCCCAATATCCAGTCTTCAGCAACGACTCGCACGACGATGAGGATCAAGCATCTCAACGGTGACAAGAGTCAAAGGTATGCAAATATTAGTGTGAACGGGAAAACGCAGAAGCTAGCATTCCTGCCCCATGGAGGAGGGGATCCAGCCAGCTCGGTGATACACGTCGATTTGAAGCAGGGTACGAATGAAGTCAAGATCAGCGGTATTGATGGAGGTTGGGGACCAGACATCGACAGGATCTTCGTTCCAGTTAGGTGATTCATCAAGGCTTGAGATCCATGTTTCATACTGCCCAAAGCGTTAGGCTTGGTACAAGAGGGGAGAAGATTTGACCGTGGGCTCCGAAAAAGACAGTAGGAGATGCGTGGAGTACCTAGGTATGATCCCAAGCATGATAACTTGAATGGAGATTGGAAAATGTTTGAATTCGCAAGTTTCCATTTAAACTTGGTGATACGAGCTGACCTGCAGCTGCTGAACGAGCGAAGGTATATATATACAGCGTTTGCGTCATTGTTACGTTAGGTGAGATAGGGCCCGTGAAGCAACACAGGAGACTAAGAGATGAAATACTTTGCCTTCACGCTTCGAGCAGCAGCACCCTTAGCTGCCGCACCCTTGGCAGCAGCTCCAGCTCCAGCCGCCGCACCACCGGCTGCCATGTTGCTCATGACGAACTTGGCAGCCTCGTTCGCATTAGCACCATATGACAAGTGCGGCGCCAGGATGACAGCCTGGCCCGCACAGATAAGATCGCCAGTTGCGCAGATGATCTTGGTGTTTCCGGCCGCGACTTTACCGACAGGCTTGCCGTTGTTTGGGTCACCAAAGATGACAGCGCTGGACACAAAGGCCGAGTCCTGGGCACTAAGCATATCTGCTGCGTTATGAACGAGCTGTCCACCTTGTCTGGTTGTTCCGTTAGGCTTCATAGTCCTCAAATCCTGTTGGAATTGCTTGTTACTTACGAGTAGCCCGCCATAACCAGTGTAGTGTCTGGGCATTGCGCCCTGACCTGTCCAACCATCTGCGCCATGAGCTGACTGCCTCCTTTGTCACCACCAACAAGGAAGCCTGGAACATCTGCTGGGTACTGGATGCCTTGTACGGCGACGTTGGCAGCACCTCCCATCATGGCGCCGAGGGCCGTGACAAATGGCGGGCCCGCAATGCTGCCCATGTTGCCAAGTTCGGTTGTGCCACGGGCGAAAAGGACGGTCATTGGTTTGCAACCGCCGCCATTCTTCACGTCGTTCTGAGTGATCGAAGTAAGGGCGGCGAATGCGGTGGTTGGGAGGAGGAAGACGAGGGACTTCATGGCTGTAGAGGGTGTGGCTTGATTCCGTCAAGGAATTTGTATTAAGATATTACAAGTATGTGGTGAATGTAGATAAAACAAGTACGGGTATCTTGAGAAGTGAAGTAGAGATGGATGGGCTGCTGTTCATCTCATGAAGCGAATGACATGTCTTCTTATAATCTGGCCCAGCAGAATGCCATGGTCAACGCTGAACAATTAACCACCGCTTTTCAGGAGCTTGAACATGCGATGTACACATCTGTCATGTTTTCACTTGCTTTTCGAAAAGACATCAAACGTCATGCCAGACCACAAATAGTACGCATACTGGCGGTCAAGGGTGTCGTGCGACATATTCTACGAGCCCTTCCATGTCGAATCGAGGCCATCGGGAACGGGATTAGGGTTAGAGCTACAGCCTAGTAGCCGCTGTCCCGGTATACCTAGCAGGAACTGTGACAAAAACTGCCGAGGTCCACGGGTGATGCGCAGCATGGATACTCTAGATGACCGAGGCGGCGAGTTCCATCTGATGGGGCTGGGTGTGAGATGCTTGGCGTTGTTTCCTATCCCTGCGATTTGATGCTTCGCTGTCCGCGTGACTTGACGTCAATGCGGCTTCAGACTGAGCTCAGGACGTCCAACGTTGTAACCAGACTATGGGGAAACGGCGAGCCAATCGCATCCGACAAAGATGTTCGGCTAAAATCACGTCTCATGACTCTGAGTTCTGTCGCACCGTGTTCACATCCTGTGACTGTTTCAGCAGCCCGTTCCATCTCTTCAGATCCCGAATCGTCATGCGTTCCAGACTCAAGGCCAAGCTGCGTTCCAAACCTACGGTCGCACAGCTTCCCGGAAATACCGGATCGTCGCCAACATGGCTCGTTCAAAAGTCTTGGTGAGCTTGTCCATGCGACATGGTGTCTGCGAAAGCATCGTAGCTATCCAGATGCGGGCGAACGAGCACGCCTTGACATTTGTGCCGCCAACGTCACTGTGGGAAAACGCTTCTCAAGCTGATGCATCGCGCATACACGTCGGGATGATTCGAAAGGGCTACGCTGCAGAGACGCTGAAAGAACAAGAGAAAAGGGCTACGATGCAGAAACACTGGAATCGCGAGGAGAAAAGGGCGACGTTGGCTACTTTGGTATTTGGCACCACCCCGCCTTTGCCCCAAGAGGAAGGTACTAGCGACTTGTGCAATATCCCAGTCCATGATCTTTCATTGTATAACTAGCTCTAGCGCTGCGCAAGAAAGGTCTTCCAGTAAACAGTTTCAGAGTTCAGGTATCGTAAGTGGACGCACATCATGCCTCTTGAAGTCCATCGCATAACCTCTCCCACCGACTTTGACGAGTTCGTCGCCATACAGATTGCTGCCTTCGCCAACGGCGGGGGTATCACATCTCTGCTCACGCCAAATCCTATCACAGAGGAGTATGTCCAAAAGTCTGTCGGCAAGCACGTCAAGTCGTGGAGCGAAGAAAAAGATGTTATTTACCTCAAAGTCATTGACACCGATCTCGATGGGAAAATGATTGCAGTCGCCAAATGGCGCATCAACGAGCAGGAGCGAAGTGAAGAAGAAGCCAAGAAGATGTATCCGGTACCCGACGAGAAAGACAAAGGACAACAAGGCTTGCTGGACTTCATGGCCTTTCTTAGTCGAGTAAGGAAAGAATACATGGGAACAAAGCCTTTTTACTGTCAGTGCCCAGCCAAACATGTCGAGATGATCTGCTAACAAACACTAGTTTTACACATCCTCGCAACGCACCCAGACCATTATCGTAGGGGTGCAGGGGCCATGCTGCTCGATTGGGGTACCAGGCAAGCGGATCGCGCAAGACTACCTGCCTTCTTGGAATCGTCACCAATGGGCAAGCCGTTATATGAGAGAATGGGATTCCAAGCCAAGGAGGGTAAGTCGCGACAAATCAACTGCCTTCGGGACTGTCACTGACTTTGTGTTTTCGGCATTGCAGTGGTAACGTGGGATCTGACACACTATGGGTTAGAAGGTACAGATTACAGCACAGTGATGCTTCGGGAGCCCATTTCGTAGAAGTTTCTGGGTTTTGTAGCACGAACAATGCCAAGAAGGCAACAATCAGGTTTCTGACTGTGTCGACCGGTGATGCATCTCATGTCTTACTCACACCACCCGTTCTTTCCCAAACCTAACTTTCACATCCAAGCCTCTCTTGCTCAAGTCCTTCACTCTCCTTACAAACTCCAGTTCCTTTCCACTCTGTTCTAGCATTGGATTCCTCCCTATGTCCTCCAATACAAGTTCGTTCAAATCTTCCATTCTGTTCAGTGCTGCGAAAAAGTGCTCCACAGTATCTCGACTTTCTTTGCTCTCCAGAATGCTCATGGCTGGCTGCACAAGGGTGAGTGCCTTTATCTCGGAGGTAGCTGGTCCTGCGCAAGAAAAGAAGACAATCGCAGTCTGTAGGCCAAGGATCCGTATAGGGAACCTGGAGCACATATAGGAAAGGCATTCAGCCCGAATCTGGCGACTGACGCGAAAGAGAGGAAGGTTCAGCACCGACACGGCAAGATGCTCCGGTTTGGTGCAATTTACGATCACAATGGAAGACAACTCTGGGTAGATAGCCATGGCGTATATATGATTGCGTATCTCGCCTGGTAGTTCCAGAAACGCACAATCCGTCTTTTGGGGCTGCACAGAGTCAGCTGTCTGTTGTACCAAAGCGCTGGGTATTTTTTACGGGCGATGCTGACACGTTGCCGCTGGGTCGTTTGTGGCGCAACCATTTGATCATCATTGTTTCTATTGTATAGTCCCCCCTGGATGTAGTAAGACGAGGACGGATCGATGCAGCGCTCCTGATGATGGAAACGCGGGCGGGTAGCGCCTTAACCCCATCAGGATAGCTCACCTTGATAATCGTCTGGCGCCCAACACAGCTCTTTCATCATACCTGCAATATCGCGCAAGTGATTAACTATAATATACAATTCCATTGATCACGTTATATGAACACATTGTTGTGGTAGAAGAATCTAATTCAGACCCATGGCTTGCCTATGTATTGTACTATTACCCTTTCCACTCCAGCTGTGCCACATTCATGCATATGGCCACGAAAATCCAAAACAGACCTTGCAAAATATACTACGTTTACACGTTTGTCACCTTGTAATCTTTGGGGTCGCACTGATTGGGATGTCAGGTCGACCAGTCATTCTAATCCTCTCCCTTATCAACCTCTCCGTTCTGCTTAGTGACCGCACCAGGGTGGTAGGTCCTTCGACGTCACTTCTCCCAAGATCATCTCCCTCATTATCTCTCTTCGCATAAACTCGAATGGTATGTCCAAGTTTATGGCTTGGAGTCGGCGGCGCGAATGGAGGTGGGACGGAAGGGCTCTGTATCGCCAAAAGCAACGAGTCAGCATTAGCGCTTGTCTTCAAGTGCCGATCTTGTTCAGCGTCAAGCCGGAGTGATTGTGCTGCTTGGCATGTGGGTGACTGTAGGGCGATTGAGCGACCATGGACTTGTTGATTCGCGAGCTTGGAATTATGGTTGTTACGGCGACGGTAATAGACTATCCCAAGTAAAGCTGCAATAATTGCGAGAATTACACCAGCTGCTGTAGCCAGGTATTTGCTGTTCTGATCAGACCTTGGAACCATCAGCCTATGGTTTGGAGGATAAAGGTCCCATACGTACCATTGGTAGTCACTCTTTGGGATACCCTGGCTTGTCTCAGTGCATGCAGGGGTCGCGACGGTTGGGTGATAGACCAGGCTGGATGCGACTGTCGTTCGTACAGCCGCTGAACTCATGGTCAACGTGGAGATGAACATGTTCGTCTTCGCTGGCTTTGGAGATGTACACATATTAACGTAGTAGCTGTGGATAATTTCATCGTCCTCTTCATTACATACATGTTGACAAACCACTCCACCCGTATGGAGGCTGCGCAGGTAATCGGACTGACACACGCAGTTTCTGTATGTGGACAGATCGGATATCGGAGCCGCTGGTGGAACACAGTTGCCTTCAGAGATCTCCAGGATACGGCATGACCTCGCACATGCTGGTAGTAGATCATAGTCAAAGAGACTTATGTCGTGATTCTTGCTCACTCTCGTGAAGCGATGCATGGTGAGTTGTTGGTTGATCAGTGACCAGGGTGTAAGCTTCCTAGAAAGGCGTTCCCAGTCGGAGACTGTGATAAACAGCGCGTTTCTGGAACGAACACGGTGCAACCTTTAAACAAGCTTCACTTGCTGCTGATTTCACGAGGTCTTATAAGGCACTCACGGCCGCCTCCGCCGCACTGCCGCAACCTTTGCTCTTTCTCTCTAGCTTCCATGTTTCCGCTTTAAGCACACATCTTGATTGACATGCGACTCTTCGAACAAGAACATCACAAACCCAGGTAGCAGTTGAAGAGAAGTAGTCGAGTGGGCGGAGAAAGACTCAAGTCTGGCAGGCGTTCTCAACGAGCATACTTGGAGGCGCAGCGAAGCCTTTGATAATGGCCTTGTTAGTGGCTCTCGCGGGGATGATGATGACGATGACGGATAGGGCCTCAGCGTGGAGAACGGTGTCAGAACTATGTTTGGTGTGCTTGAGGGCTTTGCTTCGCAGGAGTAATTCTTGGCAAGCATTTGCGGAGTTCTCGGGGGTGCCAAGATGACGTGGTGTTTGCATCGTTTGCATCCGCGCCAGAACTTTGGGGAAACAGCGACAGGGAGTCTGCCACCATTAGCACCATCACAATGCTCGCACGCACACATGTATCTCCCCGATTACTTTTGAGGGCGCTCGCACGGCCTCGTGCTACAACATGCTCTGTACTCCACCCTTTACCAGCGTGCCCTCGACGTGGAAAACGCACAAAAGCCAGCCGACCCGATGAGACGGAGAAGGATGCGACGACCGGATCCAGGTCTGCGATACGGGACAAGCTCAAAGGCACAAAATCCGTTTTCGAGAACGATGCGGAAACGGACAGGCTTATGCGCCCGCTGTCCGACGCCGAACTCGAACGTGACGATATGCCCGTCATCAACTGGTATGAGCAGGACTTGGACAAAGGCACGCCACAGCGTCTCGTTGAACGCTTAGCCACACCGGAAGATCGCAAGAAAGACAAAGAGATGTACATGATGATAGAGGAATCACAGAAGAACCCGGACTACGACGACGCAAGGCTGAACCGGCGACTGATCGACAGCTTACTGGCTAACCCAAACTTCGCCGAATTGACGGACGAGCTCAAGGATATCAAGGAAGGCATCAAGTCGAGGAAAGAGCTCCAGCAATTAGAAGAGCAGGCAGCCATCGAAGCAGGGAAGGAAAGCAAAGAGTTCAAGACTGGCCTACGGACGGCCACACTCCAAACTCTACAAGACATTGTCAGCGATCCGGATATCGGAGATGCGAAGGCTGACCTCCAAAAGTGCATCGACGAGATGCCAGATGTGGAGGAAATGGACAACCCCGATTATCAAGCCATGCTGAACAAGGCAATGGACAAGCTGGGGGCCAACGAAGCTATGCAGAAGAAGGTTGCTGCTATGAGCGAACATCTCGATAGCCCGAAATTAGAGACTGAATGGGAGGAGTACCAGAGAAACACAGAGGACGCTATCGCTGAAGCTGAGGCCCCAGATGACGATCTCACCATGACAACGCCCGAGGACCTGCAGGATGTGGATAAACTCCTACATCAGATGCGGGATATCATGAAGTCGCTGGGTGGCGACAGCGGCCTTGAGTCTGAACTTGATGCAGCCCTCAATGAAGACTCGTCGTCGAACCAAGATCAAGACGGTGTATTCGAACGTGAGATGGACCCGCAAGAATTAGCGGAGGAGATCATGAAGTTTGCCGAGTCGAAGGCATCGCAGCCCCAGCAGCTTGTGGAGGACGAGGAAGATGTTCCCGCCGAGCTACAAGCCAAAGTTGACGAAATCATGAAAGACCCCAAGTTGATGGAGAAGCTCATGTACATTCAAAAGCTCATCTCAGAAAACAAGCAACAGCAAGGTGATCTTACTACTATTGCGCACGATAGTGCACCTGATCCCTACCAACTCGAAGACGACCGCACTACTACGCTCAAAGAACGTATGGCTGCCGCCCTCCAGGATCCAGAACACTCTGCCGCCCTCCAACGACTCCGCGTTCATCTGCCCCCACCTTTTAACATCTCGCCCGCGCTGAAGTCTTTCAATCAAGCCATTGAATTCGCATACATCGGCGCAAATGACGACATCCGCCGGATTCTCTGGCGCTCGTACCAAAAAGCGCGATCTTTACCTACCTTTCTCCAAAATATCAGTGACGAGGCCTGGGATATACTGTATTACTCCCAGGCGGTCACATGGGGCAGCAACCAGAACCGTGAGAACCATCTCAGAACCTTGCTAGCAGATCTCAAGAGCCTAGGGCGAGACGGTCCACCCACACACCCTAGTTCACTTGTTAACGGGGGTGTTGAGCAGATGGACACATGAAATGCCAGAGATTTCATAACGATGTATTGCTGTACGATATGACGACATGTATATGATACCCTTTGAATACATAACACTCCAAAGGCACTTTTCCAGAGCCATTCTTCATCCAATCTGACATTGTATTTTGTACATAGTGCTAAGGGCCTACCTTCTTGCACCTATGGCATCGATGATATGCCAGGAGCTACTATAAGCCAATATCTGATCATCTCCAACTCACTGAGACCGTAGCTGTGACCGTTAACACTTCCGCCGACGCTGTTTCCGATTCTGACAGGTATGAGTGAGAAGGCGCAATTATCTCTTGCCTTGTTCATCGGTACTTCCCGTGAAAACTTGTGTGAAAAAAGAAACGGTGCTATACTACCTTTGCACAACTCTTGTCGATGGTACCAGTCACTCCGACACTATACGAACCTCTAAATCTCCATTCAACTGCTGCTAGCCCCTGCTCTCTCATACCAGCTCTCATGCGAGTAATCCTTCTTCGGTCCCTCAACCTCGTATCTGATCATGAATCGCTCAATCTTCGCACCGCGAAACTTGAACTCGCAGTGATTGCGGTACGTATCCGGATCACACCAATGATAACCTTTGGCCATCCATCCAGACTTGTTGTCAACTGGCGCGTAGAACCCCCACGTGTTGAACAGTGCTCCTACACTTTTGTTGTCATCTTTAGCAAACCATGCTGTGATCTCGTCGCGTATCTCATTGTATCGATAGATGTAACGGCGAGTCGCAGGAAAAGACAGGCCAGTATCCATGGTGAATGTGCCTTGTTCGACGTACAGGTATTCGGATATGTAAGTGGTTGGATCGGTAGATTGGCGTGGGTGGAAGTGTGCTGTGCCCACAAACACGCCGCCAGGTGTGTTGGTATGTGAGTCAATTTTGCGTGTCATGTTCCACACACCTTGCATACCTGTAAACACTGCGGCAGCAACGAACCGAGCATCTTCTTGGGAAGCCTGGAGTACCTTGGCAACGTCTTCGACTACTTCCTTCGCCTGGGCATTGGTACCTGCATGGTGATAGCGCGATGGAAAGGTAGGACCCGTTTGGCCGCCAAATAGCGAGTCGTCGCGCGAGGCGCCTGTTCCTCGTGCAAATTCTTCAATCAAACCAACGTAATCTGCCATCCAGAACTGAGGTACCTGTAGCGATTTCTGGTTCATCGCTTCTTGCATGCGTTTCGTGTCATCGTATCTGTGTAATTCGGACAATAAAGACGGCAGCTGCTCAGAATCCCGCTTGGCCCAGCTTTGAGCAAGAAGTCGAGCTTGCATCTCCATCACCCCCCAATAAGGACCCTCATAGAAGCCCACAAACCCAATTGTAGGGACTCGCTGAGAGAACACCGACCCACGGGAAAGGAGATATGGTATACGTGAATTTGGTGCGGTGCTATCGTCGGCAAGAAGGCCTCTGACGCAAGGGTCAAGCCAGTCCAGGTCGGCTTTGTAGCCGGTAGCTTCGATGATACCCACGACGTCGCAGATCTTGCTCTGGCTCTGTAAGCTATCAGTATCTTCGTCACTACTGAAATTAGGAGTAGTGTAGTTACCTTTGGCTCTTTCCCCGATCCATGATACCAGGGCTCGTACTGCTTCAGACCAATGTCTAGGGAGACACCGTCACTTGCCTGTGCAACACTGTCAACCCATCCTCTTACTGGTACAATAATGCCACTTCTCACAAACTCCATGTAAGTATCTGTAATGCCAGTATATCCGGGGTGCTGTGTCTGGCTTGGTGCGTATGCGAGCTCGGCGTGTCCCACGTCGCTCAAGTCGTATCCTATACTTGCTCTCAGGAATTCGTGTCCTTTATTCGCTTTTTCGGGTGGCACTGTAGAGATGGCTGCTGAAATCTCTCCATTGCCACGGCGCGAAAGATTGTAGAGAACCAGATCCAAGGGAAGGAATCTGGGTGCTGGGTTGAAGTTTCCGTCTTGGTCCTGAGGGTCTTGAGGAAGATGACGAGGAAGACAGTAGAAGGGACGGTTGATGATGTGAAAGACCCTGCTTTCGGCATGCGTAGATGTCTTCTCACTGGGTGCGTATTTCGCGTTCGAGATTTGGAAAGCAGCCTGTGCGGCAGCTTCTGAGCCGCTAATACCACCCCCGATCACGGCCACCTTTCCGGGAGAACTCGTCAACTCAGAGAGAGACCGAAATTTTGAGGAGTGCTGGATGTTTGGAAGACTTGTAGAAGGAGTAGGATCGAAGGTACCAGCTGGCTTGTTGAAGAAACCACTAGCCACAATCAATCGGTCAAACGTACGGGAGTCTAGCTGGCCGGTACCGTCGTCGCTGATAACTTTCCAGGTACGATCTTCTTGCAGGGATGCCTGGACAACCCGCTTCCCCAGGAGCAGATTATCAGTGATGCCAAAGCCTTTTGCGTATGCTTCAAGATATCGTCCCACTTGCCACGCTCTAGGGAACATGGGCGGAGCAGCTAGTGGATGCACAGCGGGTCTCGAGAGATCCAAGTCTACCGAAGTCCAAGGCAAATCGGAAAATGCAACTGTATATCTGCTCAAATTGGTCCGCATCTCTGGACTGCATTTGTCACTTGGTCCTCCATGTCCATCTCTCCACATGCCACCTACGCGGTCTGCTGCCTCATACACGGTAACCACATAGCCATGCTGTTTCAAAGTCCTCGCAGCAACTATCCCTGCAGGCCCAGCTCCTACAATGCAGACAGACTGTTCCTCTCTATGGGCAGTCATCGCCGGCTGAGCTGCGTGGCGGCGAAGCGGGGGAATGACCAACGGAGATATGGGCGGGTGCCAAGCACTCAAACACGAAGTGCGGCAGCGTAGAGCTTGGGGCAGCTTTGAGAGAATGATGATTAGCAGATCTGCAGAGAGAGTGAGGTGGTGTTGAGAAGTCCGATGCTAGCCTGTGATACGCTAGTGAGATGCCCCTCGGAGGATCAACCAATGAGAAAAAAGGTTCAGCGCAGGACATGATGGCAGATGCGGAAGGGCGATTTTGAAACAACGAAATCTATTCAGTGAGTACTCCAGAGTTGATCAGAGTCCCTTTCATGGTCTGGAACTGCGTCTTTCCATACTATGTAGGTGTTAGTGAGCGACTAGGTCATGTTGTGTGTGCTTTGAAAGCGGCGTACCGAAATCAGATACCGAATGTGACCCTGTATCGCGATTAACTTGGATATCGAAGGCGAAGGAGTGTAAGCGTACGAGATCGGTAACAGAGCGATGTTGTTCAAATTCTGATCTTGCGAATTGCCGCATGTCCTTCCGTGCTCCTACATCGGGTATGTTGGAGGTACTGCGGACTATGTCTCTCCACAATGCCAACACGCGTTGCCGCTGAATGAACTATATGACAATCAGCAGGCGTTGCATAGTGTAAGTCATGTGTTGGACAAACGTACGTGGTCCAGGCCCACAGGACTCTTTCCTCGTGCTCGTAGCCGGGACGGAGGCTTGGACGCTACCGTGGCATATCTTCGCAGCATTCCCTCGGTTGTATGTGGAACACTCGGATCAGCTGAATCTGACAATGCGGATGTGGACACGAAAGTAGTGGATGGTCGACTGGATGAGGCTCTTTACAGCGATGCAGGCTGACGTATCGAGACGAATAAGCTAGGCTATGATGATGCTAGTCATCCAAGGATGCGCGTGCAGGATCGGCGCCCCGAAACGACGTGCTCGAAAGGACACACAACTGGGATGAGTGACTACCGGCACTGATTCCAGAAATGGGCGTCGAGTGTACTCACGCCATGGACCCCGTGTCGCGTCTTCCCCACCAGACGCGACGCCCAACCACCAAGCCCACGCATCCGCAGTCAGCCCGATACCCACGTTAATCCGTCGCAAACAACGCGAGATTCACGACATGGCGCACGTCGTCGCACGCGTACAGGCAGTACAGACTCTGCTGCGAGAAGACGTATACCTGAGCGCATACGGCGCGCCGCATCTGCCATGTCCGCTGTCGTTCCAGTTTGTCCCGTCGGCTTTCGACCTCACCAAGGACGAGCTCGAAGCTTGCCTCAGCCTCGTCAACAAGACTTCGGGACACGACTACAAAGCATCAAGCGTTGGCTGGAACCCGCGCAAGAAGAGAGAGGAAATGCTCGACGGCGAGATGATGTATCTCCTGGTGCGTCGCCGCCCTATCGACACGGCTGGCCAGGGTAGCATGGAGGGCACCAGTAGCGACGACGGCATTCTTGGCTTCACCTCCTTCATGTTCACATACGACGATCCCCCGCACCAAGACCGCCAGGTCCTCTACATCTACGAGATCCATCTCGAGGAGCAGCTGCGCGGACAAGGCCTTGGACCCCGTCTTATCAAATTCATCGAGAACGCGGCACACGCATGCCAAATCAAAAAGACGATGCTTACCGTCTTCACCGCGAATAAGCGCGCAAAGAGAATGTACGAGAGCCTGGGCTACGCCAAGGATGAGTCTAGTCCAAACGATAGGGTTACGAGGAACAAGGTCATCAAGGCCGATTATCACATCATGAGCAAATCAATCGATTGAGGATATTCATTTAAAAAAAAAAAAGTAAGAATGCTAGACAGTCTATACACAAAAGCCGAGTGCTGTGTGGTATCTTGGAACGCCAGATTGTGCAAACAAAATCATCATCCAACCAGTCAAACCCCCCTCTTCATTATCTTTCTGTTGTCTAACCTCTTACTTTCCGTTGTACCATTCATACACTATCCCCACAGGCCGCAGCACACGAAACGACCCCACTGATTTCGCTTTGTACCCTCTGGCTTCTTCCCACTCGTCTCTTCCTCCTCTTCGCCAACGACGCGAAGGAAGACTTCGTCCAGGGTGGTAGGCGAAACAGAGTAGTACTCCAAACCCAACTCATTGCGGTTGGTCTCCAGCAACTGGATAAGACCAGGAATGCCACCGAGGTCGGATGCTGAAGCAGCCGAAGATGTGGTGTTGACTTGATGAACCTCTGCTTCGGTAATCTTACCAGTTTTCGCATTTTCAGCATGTGCGGGCAATGCAGTGGATTCGGAAGAGGCGGCTTTGAGAACTTTGAATCGGAGTTGTCCGTGGCCTCCACCTCGCGAACCCCATTTGTCAAGTTGAACACCAGGAATCTTCCTCTGGACCCATTGCTTAACAGTCTCCATCTCTTCTTCCGTGGTTTCGGGCGCAGATTTGAGAACAAGCTGTACGACCCAAGCGTCGCCGTACTGCTCTCCTAGATCACTGACAGTACCCAGGGCAAGCATCTTGCGCTTCATGATACCAACGCGGGTGGCGAGTTTGTCTGCTTCTTCCATGGAGTGAGTAGTTATCAACAAGGCGCGACCAGGTGCCGCAACTCCGAGCAAGGTACGCCACATGACTCTTTTGGCAGCTGCATCCATACCAGAGGACGGCTCGTCCAGCAGTAGAACCGATGGGTTGCCCATCAAGGCGATGCCCAAGCTGAGCTTCCTCTTGTTGCCACCTGAGAGTTTGGATGCGAGACGGTCGTGGAAGCGCCCCAGACTGGTAGCTTGGAGAATTGCCTCGACACTGGCTTTGGGATCGGGCACGCCGCGAGCGCGAGCGTAAAAATAGAGATGTTCGGTTACCGTCATGGAATCCATGGCATCAAATTGCGGACATACACCGAGATGACCTCGTGCCGCTGCACGCTTGCTGATGATGGAGATGTCTTCGATCAGAACATCACCACCGCCGTTGATGTGTGTTGTAGGGTGTATGTCGCCACGGATGAGTGAAATGGTTGAAGACTTTCCCGCACCATTAGGGCCAAGGAGGGCAAAGACCTGACCTTGTGGGATACCAAAAGTGATGTCGTTGACAGCATGGTTAGACCCGAAAGTCTTCTGTAGATGCAGTGCGCGCAGACTGTCTTTGCTTTGCTCAGCGCGTGTGATTTCAGCAGCGACAGCAGCAGGGACGGTGTCCACCGTCTCCTCCGAATGCTGCTGACGACTCTTCTCGCGGTTAAGGAACGCTGGTCGGTATCCCGAATCCCACCATACGAGGGCAATGAAGAGTAGGATGATTTGCACGACGAGGTACAAGATAGGCCCTCCGTACACAGTCAAAGCACCGGGATAACTTGGAATTTGGTTTCCATCACACAATACGCTAAAGGAGTTTAGAGATAGCAACTGCGTCCTTAACAAGCTTGCTGATGGCGAGATCAGCGAAACGGTCCAGTGGAAGTACTCAATATAAGAGTCGATGGCGTAAGCGGGCGCGTAAGTCAGAATGGCCATGTAACCGATAAAGTAAATGAGATAAAGTGACACCATGCCACCAGCAGCAAAGGCAAAGGCTGCCAGTTGCGATGTAACGACGATGGATATCAAGTAGGCGAAAAGAGTTGCACAAAGACCATAGAGGAAGAAGACCACGAAAAGGTAGCCTGGTGCATACCATGCGTCGGAAGCCTACGGTATTGTCAGCTGCGAATGTTTATACAAAACGTAAGCAAGAACTTACTGCTACAAAGATACCTGTGGTGACAGCAGAGATCACAAGCACGAACAAGAAGTCGAACGCAGTATACGCCAGCCACAGTGGTACAGCCCGGATACCGTTGCTGTAGTGCAGCGCTCGCACGTTCCTCAGTCGCTCCTGTGTGGGGTATAAGGCAAACAGCGCAGGGTAGACGCACATGGCCAGACCGAAATACAGAATCAGCTGGAGTGTGTCGCCCATATTAGGAGCGAACGGCACAGCGAATTGCTGATACTGCGTTGAGATGGTGGTGTTCGTTAGGATGTTGTCAAGGGTATTTAATGTGACGAGGCCGCCGACGACACCGCCATTTGCAAGGTACGCCATGACTGGCGGACCATTCTCGTTCAAGAAGAAGCCGCCCGGTGTAATGTTGCGGAACCGTGTGTTGACGAAGTCATTGAACTGGTCAAGTGTGTCCACGACGTAGAAGCTGTCCTCGGGAATGCCTGTCCGTTGGATTATGGTATCAATAGCAGGGCCAACGGTACTCCTCGGACCGATGGGAATGAGAGGGATGTCGTCCACGTTGGAAAGTGAGAAGATGGTAGGGTCATTGGCGCTGGCTCCGGGGTCACAGCCCACAGCCTCGTAATCTTTCAAGAAGAGAGTGACCAAACCAGCGGCAACAATTGGGAGGAGCAGAGCAAAGATGTATGGCCAGAAGTTGCGCTTCACGATGGTCATACGCTTTTGTACGAGGATGAGCATCTGCTTGAACAGACCAGTACCACGGCCTTTGCCCATCTCCAATCTCTTGTCAGTATCAGAATTGTGGTCTGAAGGTACCTCTAGGTCTTTGTCTGATGCTGTTCTTCCAGTTTGTTCACCGTGATCGGCATCCATGAGGTTGTATTCCTTTACCTCCTCAGCGTTGGCAAGGAAGACATCTTCTAGTGTCGGGCCAACGATGTCGTAATTCTTAACCCCGTAATCTCTAAGAACATCGACGAATCTGGTAGCGGGCAGCGCGTTCTCGAACTGATACTGAACCATGCCCTCGGAGGGTGCAGGCTTCTTGATGGCGTCTACTGGAGGTTTGATCGGAGCGTCCTTAGGATACGTGACGTGATATCCGGCACCCACTTCATGCTTGAGCTGGACCGAAGTACCCTTGGTTTTGAGTACACCACGAGAGAGAATGGCAACGTAGTCAGCGAGAACATCTGCCTCGTCAAGGAAATGCGTGGTAAGCAGAAAGGTGCGGTCGCCACGCTCAGCAAGTAGAATTTCCCAGATCTTCCTTCGTGAAAGTGGATCCAAACCAGACGAAACCTCATCAACACAGCAGACCTTTGACCCTCCAGTGAACATCATAGCAAGCTGAAGCTTCCGTTTCTGGCCACCAGAGAGCGTGCTCGACTGCGCCTTGATTTTGTGTCCCAAATCACAAGCGCGGATAAGGTCTTCAATGGTCTCTTTTGTGTCATAAGTTCCAGTCGACTTGAGCTGATTGAAGATGCGGACATGCTCGTAGACATTTAACTCATCCCACATGACATTCTTTTGCGGGCACAGTCCAAGACCTCCAGTACCATCAATCTCAATGGCTCCACTGGTGATCGAGTTGAGACCAGCGATGGCATCCAGGGTGGTAGACTTTCCACTACCGTTGGCGCCCAGTAGGACCATGATCTGACCTTTACGCGCTTTCATGCTAAAATTATCCACGGCGATGACTGTCTCTGGAGCCTTTACTCCGAACTTGGTGAGAACATTTCTGCGGAACCAACTTGGAGTCCAATGCTTTGAAAAGTTTGTCAGAATAATGTTGTGATCCGGCGAGGAAGTCGTAGTCTTCCTGTCCGCCGACACGGTACCATACAGCCAGCGCTCGACAAGAGCTCCTAAGAAGGGGTATACGCTAGTTTGGATGATGGCGAAGATGCAAAACACGATGCCGGGGGTGGTCCAAATATGATCTTCATAATCCGGTGCGGCTCCTACAAGGTTCATACCAATAAGCTGTCTCTCAAAGCGGGCAACGCAAATAATGAAGAAGACGTAGTTGATGGATGGAAACAGCAAGCTCAGGACATATACAGCACCCGTGCTGAAGGGTCCAGCGACTTGCGCGATAATGGCCAGCAGGATGGGGACAATGACAATGGTGATACCAGATAGTTGGGCTTTGCGGAAAAAGGCGGCTCCGAAGATGGAGAAACTGGTCAAGGACAGGCCAGCGAGAATATGGAAGATTACCAATATGGCAGCATTGGATGTTTTGAAAGCCAATGCCCACACAATAGCTCCCATGATGACCCAGCCTGGAAAGTAAATGATATCAAATGCAATGTGCATTGACAAAAGGCGGGCAAACTGCGTATGCCATGCTTTTTTGGCGGGAGACATTGCTTCTACCAGCTGTGATATGCCACGTTCTCTTTCTTCTGCCATTTGGCCCGTTAGTTGGTAAGTCACACCGCATACACCAATGTACAGAGCGACGCCCATGATGTTGATGAGCGCACCCATGTACAGCGTCCTGATGCGATCGTCATATTCCTGCTGCGTACGCTCTGTGTATGGATACTCATCAATGTCGGGAACAGTCGCCGAGCCGTCAACGGCGGCGATGGCCTGGTCGATGGCGCGTTGGAAGGGCAAAATATAGATCTGAACGTCGTTGTCGTCCTGGTCCACGTAGATCTCCTCTCCCAGTGCTCCGTCCGATCTGATGGTGTAGTTCCAGCTCTGGCCTTGGCCTTGGCTCGGACTGGAATGGAAGGACACTGCACCATAACACGTACTGGCACCGCGCAAAGAGCTCTCGCACGTGGAGAGGAGTTGTACGTCTTGCTGGATTGTGATGGGTTGTAGGCCGGCATCACGGACCTGAGTCGAGAGTTGTGCAATGACCTGTTCGATATCGCCACCTGTGTATCCGTTGTCGACGAAGACGACTTTGTCGCGACCGCCCGTGGCAGCACTGAGCGCGTTGGGGAAGGAGCGTATGAGGGACGGGGTGCCGATGCCGTACTCGGAGGGTGGGACGAAGAAGTTCTTTGCGTAGGTAATGAAGAACATCTGCACACGCCTGGTCAGCCATGGCCCCGCCGTTGACATGTAGGTGAACGTACAAATATGATGGGAGCCCAGAAAGCGCGCACGCTCGTGAAGAACCAGTGGCGAACGAAGACAACGAGCAGCGTCTTCTTGGTGAGGATCCATGTCTGGCTCACGATTGCGCCTGCCATGGTCGCGGCCGTTGCCCGCGGTGGGCGCGCTGAGGGTGCAAGTCTAGGATCGAGTCGTTCACGTGGCGTCCAAGTCGTATGTCCTGAGTGTAACTACTTTGGGAGGATAAAGGCAACCAGAAAAAGACAAAAGAGCGATGTAGACAGGTAAAAAGAGGGTATTGGTTAGTACCTAGGTAGCGAACCATGGATGGCAAATACCTCATCAATGTCCTCCATCCGTACCCAGCGTATACGGCACGACGCCGAGCAGACGATGTCTTGTCGGACGTCTTCGACTACCGCATCCCCTGTCCATTCCCTCACGCCATGGTCCACATCGGGCGCTGGCGAGGCGCATGGCGGATTGATGTTGTGCCGGTGGGGCATAGGGGAACGAATGACACAGCATGGCGTTCAAAAGCCCTAAACTCCCTGCCAACGGCCCGGCTTACCTCACTCTGCTCCAAAGAGCTGGGGCAACGCCTGTCACGGAAAGCGCCAGATCTCACCTTTATTTCGACGTCCGTCATGGTCACGACCACGATTTCGCGTCGACATAGATCCTGGCCTGACTCGAAGCGCTGTCCGCTTCGCTTCTACAGGCCTACGCGAACATGCCTCGGCAACGACCTGATTTGCCCAGACAACGCCCAGTCGCCGAGTCCTAGTCATCATCGAATGCGTCTTCGGTGTCCTAGAGATCGCGATGCCGAAGAAAATGACAAGCCTCGCGTGCACACCCCTGCATCGCTGCGCCTCGCAGGCCTAATTCCCGTCGCGTCATCGATTCCAAGCTTCTGTGCGAAGCGCGAAGGCGATCATCCAATGAGCTGGGATCAGACGGGCCGACATGGCTTTCTTCTACCACAGACGTCTAGAAGCATTATGAAGAAACCTAACAGAAGCGTGTTTAGTTCATGTTTGCTCTTGGCGCACCATTCGAGTCGGCGCTTGCACTTTTCGTACTCCATAGTAACGAACAAGACCCTTCTTCGCCCTATATATTGCGAGTGACTACCCATAACACATGGCATACCCCGGAGTATCGTCGGTAGCGAATTACACAACCAACGACTACCCAGGTAGCGTTACAGGGTCTAACATAGAAGCACAAACGTCTTTGTTCTACGGACTGAAGGAATGAGGATTCTACTTATCCTTTGGATAGTGATATCTGTTCTTGGTAGCTGGGTGACGCTCAACTAGCTCCGGAGTGCGTCCAAGGATGGATTTGTCCAGCACGTGTGCTTCTTGCTTCTTCAGGAGGGTACTCTCAGCAGCTGGTCTTTTCCAGTGACTCTTGTATGCTTACACACGGTTCCTCTGTCGTTTCGGCTCGCCTGCCAATGTGCTTCAGCCCATCAAACGGATTCCTCCATGACCCGCCAGCAGAAGGACATGTTGTCCAACACAAAAGGAAAGCAAAGACGCGAAGCAACTGCGTTAGAACACACGAACGACATTCTACAACTACAGATAGTGTTGCGTCTGACCGGTGGTGACAGTGGAAGAGAGAAGAGGCGCTCGACGCTGACGCTGACGTTTGACAGATCGAAAGTTTGGCCGGCTCCCCTTCCCGTCCATGGCACAACGACTGCCTGCCTTGACAATGCCCTGCTCCGAGAGCATCGATGTCGACATCGACGACAGTAGCAGCGAACGCGCTGCTACATGACATACTGACTTGACGATCTTCTGATCGAGTGGGCTCTTGACTGGACAGTCTTTTGATTGAGTGGGCTCTTGACTTGACTGTGACGGTGGGAGTTGGGCGGTGGTTGGCATGGGCCGCCCTATCGCGAATCTCGCATCCAGGCAGTTGGTTGTTCCTTTGACTGAGTGGGCTCTTGACTTAGCGATGACGATGGCAATTGGTCTCTGGAAGATCCTAGAGCTGCTCCATTGAACTTTCTTGCTTGTCGAGTCGTTTGAGGGCGTTTCCGAGAAATGGTGACTTGTCCGTCATCTCCTGACTTACTGTTGGCGATAGTAGTCAGTTCTCTTAACTACTCGGGGTTCGTTTGATGGCCATGACAGCTCTTGAATGGATGGCACTTGATCTTTTAGATTTTAGAGTTGGGTCATTAAACTTCCTTGCACGTTCGAGTCGGTTGAGTACCCTTCCGCAATGTCATGAGTCGTCTGTCAGCTAACAGTCTGCAGAACCACTAACCATCATTCCCTACTATGTCGAACTGCACCCGTGTCGTGAGCTTGTCTGTCACTTCTAAGTAGACATGTCACAACAGTAGCACCATTGTCAATGGCAAGGTTAGTCACCGAGTGGGCCCCAGTTACTGTTGTACTAATAACATGCAGACGCTTAGACCATATCAAAGCAAACGACTACCACGCACTCACTTACCCCACGCTCATCGAAGACTCTTCCTTCTTAGCTGTGATTACTACTCGCTTACTTCTTACACTTATACGCTCGACCGCTCAATTACTCAATCTTTACTATATCGACCACCCGACTTACAATGCCTGGCCCTAGGCAACGCCACCAAAACAGTGAGTCGGGTAGAGCCAACCAACGTGCCCACGAAGAGCGTATCGCTCGTCGCGCAGCAGAACGTGAGGCAACACAACAAGTTCGCGGTCGCGGTCGCGGTCAGCAGCAAGAAGATCGCGGTCAGCGGCAGCAAGACATACCCTCAGGTCGAGGTCAAGATCATCAGCAGCAAGGCTATCTACAAGATCAGGGTCGCGGCCGGCAGCAGCGCGATCAAGGCCATCAGCAGCAGGGCTTTCAGCCAAGTCAAGGTCAAGGCCAGTATCCAGACTCAGGCTGTTCACAAGGTCAGGGCCAACAATTCCACATTAAACTGTCTAATGCATACTGACTTGGATAAAGCAGCACCTGATGTCACTCTTTCGCCTCGAAGTTCCCCACCATTTCCCTCGCCAGTAAATATCGGGCCTAGTGCTCCTGATCAATATCTATACCCCGGTACGCCTTTCCAGGTCCTAAATCCCAGCTACACGCAACGGCCGTTACCAGAGCCAGCCTCCGCTCCCCGTCAGCTACCCAAGACACCCCCACCGCCTGTAGTAGCATTTTCGCCGGGGACTGAAGCTGTAAGTAGATCCTTTGATGTACCTAAATGAGGGCTATACTCTCATTGGTCTATCTTCATAGGTGAATGACAGATCTTTAAATAGTAATTGTTTGGGAGGTCATGAGTGCCACAGACTTCGGAAAGCAATGGGATGTATATTTCTTATTTCATTGAATGGCAGTGTAATAAGGGAAGCCGTTCGGTATAGCATATGCAATACATTGGAGAACAGCAAAAGGGTAGAGGTTTTGAGACAAATGGAACTTTTATCGAACCTATTACAAGTCGTGTGTGCTGGCCCCAAAACGTGTTCCTTATGCTGCGTGAAGCCATGTCTTGAGAATGGGATCGTAAGTTTGCTGTGTAGTTGTGTACTCTAACGATATTGGTTAAGTGCTAGAATGGCAGCCATACTCTTGTGCGTAAAAAAACATGTTGTTCTGCGCCCAGAATATATATTTGCTCCATTTTTTGCGGCATATGATGTATTGACAAATGCTCACGGGCCAGAAACAGTAATGTACTTCGTGTTTGTACGACCAAAGTAGGCTTCCTCATCATCGTCTAGATTCCTTCCGGGCGTAATCATTCCCTCTGGCTCTTCGGCGTATGCCGTCGGATAAGCGCTGTCATCGAAGTCCTCTTCTACCGGAAATTCGTTTACGAGACTGGCCAACTCCCAATCGCCACTGATATAACTGTCCATACTGAAACGCTCCTTGCGGTATTCAGTCCAATCCGGTTCGTTGTTTACCTCCTCTTCTGCATCTTCTCCGGTCTCCCAAAGGTCTTGCTCAATTCCACTCAGAAAATCCCAAACATTCGCCAGTAGCTCCTCGTGTGGTAGAAAATAGCTCAGTGACTCGTTGTCCTGTCCTGTCCAGTCACTCCATGCTTCCAATATCTCCAGACGAGGAAAGTGCGCTGCAAGTGGTTGTGCCCATAACCGGACGAGCTCTTCTTCAACGAGTGGATCGACCACAGAGCTACATTGGGAATTTGATGAAACGGTGTACGCATCACTAACGATCGATAGGATTGACTGAGGACGTGCGAAGGCGACGTGCGTCAAGAACTGGAAGAGCGGACTATTCGAAGCTCCATTACCGGAGAGATCCTTTTGATCCACAGAAGCGCTTCTTTCGTGACCATCAAGTGTTATGGAAGGCGCTTGAAGTGCATCTTCAATTTGAGAATAATCGTCAAGCGCGGTTTCGAAGGCTTTCGGATGCGGAAGACCCCGTAGTGTCTGTAGATCCGGAAGATGGAGTGCAACTTTCATGCGCAAGGTTTCAAGCAGGGGACAGTATTTACCGAGGCTCGGTAGCGCGGTAGATTCCAGATCGATTGCACTTTGTGGATGAAGCTTCATGCTGAGGCTCAAAAGTTGCGGCAACTTCCTACAAAATGCTTCGAAGTGGAGGCTCGAAATCAAAGACCCATCTATTGCACTAGGTTCCGAGGCAAGAAGGTCGACATGTTCCAATTTGGGACAGCCATTGGCAAGGTTCACCAAAGCCTCACCGTGAAGGAGTGGATGTGATACGGCCGATGGAAAGTTCTGCGCGAGTGCGCCAACGTTGACTCGCATTGATCGAAGTTCACCGCATTGCGCCATCTGAGCTAGTATGAGATCAAGAACATTCAAATCCCAATCCTGCTGTGCTCGCTCTGGTATTCTAGCAATGTCTAGTTGTACTTGTTCTACAAGTGGGAGGTGAGGAAGAAGTGCAACGGCCAACTCAGGATAGCACTTGAGGTGGAGCTGCCTGAGCGAAGAGAAAGGGGAAACAAGCGCAACGGGACCCGATAAGTATGGCAATAGTTGCAGGCCAGGGTCGAGGTCGATGTGTAGAGTTTCCAGGCCTGGTCGGTTACTTAAATGTCTGAACAGCATATCCTTGCCGGAAAGGCTAGCGTTCATCAATCGCACGTTCGTGATGCTGGGCACGGAGTCGATCACATCTACCAGGTTTTGATAAGACACAGGATCTTCAGGACAGAAGACATCTGGACCAAAGGTAATGCTAGAGAGATTGGTACATGCGGAAAAGGCTGAAAGAACAGTGCCAGCGACGTAATGCGAATTACCAGATTGCGATCCAAGGAATTCCAGTTGTGTAAGGCCTGTGTGCAGCATAGTGTTGATTGCTTTTGAATGCGTCGCCCAGTCTATTTCCAGCTCCAGTATCTCGATTTTTGGCCAATATAAGCCTTCGAGGTATGCAAGATCTCCGCCACCGTCTGTAGGTCCCAATACGAACAGCCTCTCGACTTTGTTCGCATACCATTGTCTTCGGTCGAAGGTCATGTCCTGCAGAGCCGGAAGGTGCGGGTAGCGTCTCCACAGGATAGACGTACCCTCGTTTGCCCAGATTTTGTTGACCATGATTGAGGGTACCAACGTGGGCCGAAACTCGAGAAGTTCAACCGGCTGGTCGGGTCCCTGCTGTCTACGGTCCTTGTACTTCATGTCGGACAGAAAATGTAGAATCAGTCTCACGATACGAGGATCCGCGGCAGCCGTGGCTGCGGCAGCCATGATTGCGCGAAGACGAAGGAAAAGCAGCAAAAGAGCGACTCGAAGGAATGAAGTGACAGAGAAAAACGTGGGTGGAGAGAGCGCAAGGACAGTTACCTAGGGCGGCAGAGGCTGTGGGTAGACAGTCATCCTGCTTTGGACCTGGTCGCTTTTCTCGCAGCCGGGCAAAGCGAAATCCCGCCCGCTCGCCACGGCTGATCGCCAGGGGGCTGCGGAAGCCTGATAGCCTGTCATTACGCGTCTCTGCAAAAGCGATTGTGAACTGTATAATTCCCATGTCGATAGGAAGGCATGTTTGGGTTCCAATGGAGGGAGTTCTTGGGCGCCCTCTTCGTGAAGCTTGGAAGCCGCCAGCTTAGTCAACCTTGGAAGCGCGTTGGCCTTCCAGCGTGACGGGCCGGACGACCGCCGGAGCTGTGTTAACACCGCAGAGCTGCCCGGTCGAGTCTACTGATCGCATACAGACAGCGTTCGTGCAAAATGTGGCGCAGATGTCAATCTTGCACGGAGTTAACGCCGTTGCTATTGGGGGACATTACGCCCGTTAATCACAACTGACCATGATGGTAGCGCTTACGCTTGAGCACGCAGGCATATACAACAGACGACTCTGGAACCACGATTAGACAGCTAAACAGCACATCAAACGAAGAAGCGCAGTTGCCATGCATCTCATACTCACTGGAGCGACAGGGCTGGTCGGCACGTCGGTCCTCGACAATATGCTTGCACAGGAGAGCATTAGTCGTATCTCGATCCTGAGCAGACGGCCTGTCAAGATGGCCGATGGACATGCCAAGGCGAAAGTCATCATTCATACAGACTTCAACAACTACGACCAAGTCTTACTGGAAGATCTGAAGGATGCACAGGGTTGCGTGTGGGCCTTGGGCGAGTCACAGAATGCTGTCAGCAAGGAGTGAGCTGTTTTCTATAAACTGCTATAGAGGCCTTATGCTAACATGCTTGCTCAGGCAATATGTCGAGATAACGCACGACTATGCCATGGCTGCTGCGCGCGCCTTCTCTACCATGCACCCAGACTCACCCTTTACGTTTGTCCATGTCTCGGGCGAGGGCGCTACGCAAGCGCCAGGCACCTTCACACCGCTATACGGACGAGTCAAAGGACAGGTCGAGTCGGAGCTTCTCGACTTGGGCAAATCGAAGCCCATGTTCAGGGTGTACAACGTCAGGCCAGGGGGGGTGGACTGGACAAAGCATACGGCGATCCATCCGTTCATACCGCCGCAGGCTGCGTGGAAGAAGGCGATGATAGCGCCAATGAATCTAGTCTACAAGGCCATGATGACGCCAACGAAGGAGATGGGAGCCGTCATGACAGAGCTGGCCATGTCCCGGGGCGAAAGGTTAGAGGGCAAGGACATTGGCATGGAGGGGCGGCTGGTTTCCAATGTAGCCCTCAGACGTATGGCGGGGCTGTAGAGATGATGTTGGCTGATAGAGTGGTAGACACGATGAACTTGATATGCTTGATGCGACGGTACCTGAGCATCCGACTGTGCACGTGGGAACGCTGTCTGTGCGTGGGTGATGACGGCAGTGAGACCCTGGTTCGCCGGGTGGGGGCGCGTCCGAGGCCCAAGGAACGCGTCGCCGCATCTTTCTCCCCACAGCTCCCAGCCATCGCCTCATTTCTTTCTGGCGCGACTGCAAGTTCGACACGCCATATAATCAACCGTCCGCCTGCCTTCTCTGCTCGATTGTCTCTCCAGAAATCTTCTCTGCCATGGATTTCGACGAGGCGCCCCCGTCGTCACCACCGCTCGCGTGCACCACCATGGACCTCCCGCCCAACCCCTTCTTTGAGCGCAAATATACTGCCTTCACCACCAAGTCGAGCTCGCCGCCCCCCGTCTTTTCCAGCGATGACTCTCGCGAATCCGTCGATGTGACCAACTACGAATCCCCTCGTATCCACAAGAACAAACGCAAGGGCGCGTGGTGGGACAGTCGCGAGTCTGCCCACACGACCCCAGAGGTGAAGAAGACGAAATTCGAGCGCAATTTCGACTCTGGCATCTACATGCTCAGCGATGCCACCAACAGCTCCGAAGAACTACCTCCGCCCCAGTACATATCGCCTTACAACATGAGGAGCAAGATGCCGCTCAAGCGCGCCCCCAACCCAAATGCCTCTGATGATGAAGACATGAACATGGGCAGCACCAGTGCTCCAACAGCAGAGCAAGCCTTCGTCCAGCAGATGGACCATGGCATTGCGCGGAACCAGGAATCCTATGACTTTGATGGCCAGGGCCTCGAGGACAGCGACATTAGGCACATCGGCAACCTCAAAACCGTCATCAGCGACCCGCCCGTCCACGACACTGAGCTCCCCACGGCGGGGCAGTACCGATCTCTCCTCCCCAAACTCCAGATCCACCTCAGTAAGAACAAGCTCTGTCGACTGGTTCCATCTCTGTTCGACCTTGCAGATCTCACTGGTCTCTACCTGCGTCAGAATGAGATTGAAGAGCTTCCGCAACAAATCAGCCGTTTAACCAAACTCGAAACCTTGGACGTGTCTCTCAACAAGCTAAAGTACCTCCCCTTTGACGTCATCTCCCTTCTCTCTCCACATGGGAACATGACCCGCCTCACTTTCATGGGAAAAGATCTACTTCAGCCCATGTCTTCTCATAGATTCTCAGTCGCCGACTACCAGAAGCAAGAGCAAGCGTCTCTTCATCACACCGACTCGCTGCCACTCGATGAGGTGCGGGAAGACGCAAGCAGTCAACTTGCGCACTTGTACCAAACTCTGGCGACTTGCAAAGACCGCGACCAAGCAGTCTGGCGGATCCGCTATTTCGAGTCTTGGACAAACTCTTTCGGTGGCGGAGATGACACCTGGGAATGCAATGTTGAACAAGACGTTGGTTTCTATCCGCACCATCCCTCTTTGCCCTTGGATGTTATGAACGATAGCCAAGTGCTAGCCCACGCACCACGGTACATTGCCAGGACACTAGTGTCTTACTATGACCAGGGCGGCAACGTCCTCAAAGGATCTCCACGGCTTCCTTGTTCCAACGAAGAAGAATATCCCGTCATTGTCGAAACCAACCAAGGTACATACGGCGTTCCTTCTTCACCTTGGTTCACCCCTCCGTCTACAAGCAAAATGTCCTCCCTCGTCACAGCTAGCTTATACAGGGGGCTCAGATCTACGAACATCGGTACCATCCGTGCGTTCCTCGATTCGGATTTCCTCCCCGTCGTGGAAGCCATCCTCTCGCAAGCAGAGGAGAATGCCGCTGACGGGTATGGTTTGTTCCGCAGGTGCCATACCTGTCACAAGGAGTACATTGTGGCACGCGCCGAGTGGATTGAGTTTTGGAGTCGGGGAGGCGAATTCGTTCCATTGAAAGCCAGCGTGTGCTCCTGGGGCTGTGTACCTGTAAGCATGGTGCAGAGGCCGCAGAAAGAGTTGGCATGGTGAAGTCAGGAAGCAACTAGCGGACATGAAGAGCAGCACAGTGAGATGCACATGGTAGTTTGGGGTCAGCCGGCTGCACGACGGGTTTCACTTAGGCTGTTTCGATGATCCCGGCCCGTTCGTCACCTTGCCATCTTGACCATTCTAAGATGATGTAATCTGCCATACCCTCCGTCCACCTTCCATCGCCTTCTACTCCACTACCTTTCCTCCATACCCGTCTCGTCAGCCAGATTTGCGCGCTAATGCACTTTGCTTCTAAGCTCGATAGAGCAAAAGCAAAGATTCTGGACGCTGGGCGAGGTGCGCTAAGTCGCATCGGATTCTGGAAATTGTATTCGTGACCACAAGAGGGCAATCCATCATCTCTCCCCTCTCTCAAGCTGTATTCAACAGGGTCCATGTCATGTCGTGTGTGCTCATTGACCTGGCACGCGAACCCCGAGCTCGAGACCACGTCGCAAATAACTGGCATCCATATCCCAAGAACTCAATCTAGAACGTCCGGCGCATGAGTCCTTGGTATTTTCCTCTATAACTCCACATCCTACGAATAGATACGTCTACGCTGCGCTCGCACTCTCATCTGGTGGACTGGAATCAAAACAGAGTGGCCTGGTGGATGACAGAGACAGGTTGTGTTGATCGACGGCAAGAGAGGGAACTATCACTTTGAACGTGGGGCGGAGATCTCTGAGGCGGGGCGGTTTCCCATCCCCGAGGCTGTCTAAGATGCGGCATGTCTAAGTGGGGTCTACTCGAGCATGTCGTTTTGTACACTACGATCCGGTTGCCAATGGTGCCTAGTGACTGGTGATCCTTCGGTCAAAATCATGATCAAGAGGATAATAGGCTTTCAAGTTCGTTCTGAGTAGTAATTATCAACTCCACCATTTATGAGAAATTGACGCGAGAAGGCATGTCCGCGCTGCCGCCTCCTGTTGTAGTTAGGCCGCGTGCTAATCCTGACCGAGTTTAGATTGATTTGGTCGGAGAATTGCGATAACAACACGCCGTCTGAGTGGGCATCTTTCAGGTATCACCATTCTCTGTATCTCATATCCCGGACTCGTACGTGCACGTAAATGGGACTAGCCGCCTAGCCATTGCTTTGTCAAACATACACCATGGTTCCAAGCGTAATTGTCGCGTCTTCCAGTACCGCGCAGCACATCTACATATGCCCAGTCAATACAGTGCTGGATGCAAGACAACCGCAGATAGACATGTAATCCCGAAAATCTCTCCAAAGAGCTTAGTTTCCCCATACAGTGTGAATGAAGAAGCTTATCAGCTCTTGCAATCGCTTGCCATCCTGCTTATCGGCGCCTATCTTCAGCCCTCGTTCATACCCTTGCCGGTCTCGACTCAATCCGCCGAACCACCGTTCGCAACATGACGTGAGCGGCTGGAGAAGACCATATCGACGTTTCAGCTGGAGCCCATCTTGCCTGGCTTCGGTGCATTCGCGTTGACACTACGCACGTTAGGAGGACAAGCCTTCCTTGGGTTGCACGACTACCGGCCATGGCATGCTGACAAGGGTTGCTTGAGCCTACCGCATGGATTGCTCCTATCTCGGCTGCATGTACATAAACGGAGTTCTTAAGCCCTGTGTCGCCGCGCGTTGGATCCCTGACGTGCTTTGAGCATTCCACGACAGCGAAAACTGATCCTTAGTGCAGTGATTGACAACGCAGACATGTCTGAGAAGAAGGTCGAGGAGTCGACTGTCGGAGAACAGAATGTGGACTATGGCATCGGCAATGTGCGAAACTCGCACACGGCAAGTCGTAGAAAGAGTTCCGCTGTTGATCCGGCCATCATTGCAGGAGAGATCTTTGATGAGCGTTATGAGACCACGCATCGAGGTCTGAAGTCAAGGTAAGTTGCTGGCTGTTCCCCGTGTGGTGTGGGTTGGGGGGCTAATATAGAGCAGACATGCCCAAATGATTGCTTTGGGCGGCACAATAGGCACTGGTCTCTTTGTCGGCTCAGGCCAAACCCTCGCTCGCGGCGGTCCAGCCTTTATCCTATCCACCTATATCGCCATGTCCTTCTTGATCTTTTGCACTGTTGCAGGTATCATCGAAGTCGCCGCCTATCTCCCGACTCCTGGGTCTTCTATGAACCTCTTCGGATACCGCTATGTCTCCCGCTCAATGGGCTTTGGACTCGGATGGTTATACTTTTACTCTCTCGGGATCTTGGTACCCTACGAGATTACAGCGGCTGGATTGGTCATTGAGTATTGGAACCCACCCGTGAACATCGCAGTGTGGATCACGATAATGATCATTGTCATCGTCGGGCTAAATTGCTTCCCAGTCAAGTTTTACGGCGAGACGGAGTTTTGGTTCGCTGGAACAAAGGTTGTGATGATTTTGGGACTGCTTATCTTGTCTTTCATCCTATTCTGGGGCGGTGGTCCCAAGCACGACCGTCTCGGTTTCAGATACTGGAAGAACCCTGGCGCGGCAAATACATATCTAGAAGAGGGTAATGCGGGGCGGTTTGTGGCACTGCTATCTACCATGGTACTTTCTGCCGTAAGTGAACAGCTCCACAAGGTCTATTTCACCTTCACTAATCCCTGTTTAGTTCCCGTTTACATTTGCCCCCGAGCTTCTTGTAGCAACAGGTGGTGAGATGCAGTCACCGCGGCGGAACCTGCCTACTGCTGCACGCCGATATATCTACCGTCTTCTTTTCTTCTACGTCGGCAGTGTGCTTGCAATCGGTGTTATCTGTCCCTCAAATGATCCCATTATCACCTCTGGGGGATCTGGTGCCGGTTCGTCACCATTCGTCGCAGGCATCAAGAACGCCGGTATTCCGTAAGTGGCCCTGTACGAACTGATTGTGGGCCGTTCACTGACCTCGTATACACGCATCTAGGGTACTCGACAGCGTTATCAACGCCGGTATCATCATAAGTGCTTGGTCATCAGGAAACTCCTTCCTCTTCCTCTCCTCGCGCTCCCTATATGCGCTTGCGCTTTCTGGTAACGCGCCCTCCATCTTCAAATCATGCACTAAGTCTGGTGTGCCATACTGGGCTGTTACAGCGTCTTCACTCTTCTGTGCCCTAGCATACCTGAACGTAGGCAGCGAGAGCGCCGTCGTCTTTAACTGGTTCGTCAACTTGACAAACACGTCTGGCTTCATCTCGTGGATCTGCTGCGGCATCATCTTTTTGCGTTTCCGGAAAGCTTGTGAAGCGCAAAATATCACCGACCTGCCATATCGTTCACCAGTCAACAAGTGGGGAGCTTGGTGCGTTATCGTTAGCTTCACCTTCCTGTGTTTGATCAATGGATTTGATGTCTTCTGGCCTGAGAAGTGGGACGTCAGCTCTTTCTTCACTGCATACGTTGGTATTCCCATGTTCTTTTTATTCTATGGAGGACACCGGATCTGGGCCTGGAGCGATACCTGGGCTTATGATCCAGCGGAGGTGGACATGAAGACAGGCTTGGATCAGGTTCTCGCTGAGGAAGTACCAGCAAGAACAGTGAAAGGGCCGTGGTGGAAGAAGATTACATTGATCTGGCAGTAGAAAGGAAAGAGGGTTGATGAAGCTGTGAAGCAAAAGTAGGCAATTCTCAATCACCAAGGATGTTCAACAAATATTTATTACTCCATACTACTCACACCTTATGCATTTCTTTCTGATCTACAGGTAATTCCGCTCATCCTGTTCTCATAATTGAGTACATTTGAGGGGTGTTGACCGGTCTTTATCAATTTGTCTCGTATTACTGGTCGAGGGAGTTGCAAGTCATAGCCCTGGATTTCTCAAGACTTCGAAACTGTAGGAGTTCGGAAATGGAGGGCGGCACCTTGGAGGAGGGGTTTCGTCTAGTACCGAGTGGGACTAGTGTCTAAGAGTGGTGCGTCATATCTAGGTGGCTGGACAACTGATTGCGAAAGCCCAACATGAACCCACGAACACGCCCGCCATGGCATCATCACATTTGCACTAAGGTTACCAGGCCCTGGACTGATTCAAAATACTTTCGCGTTACCGAACGCACTAAAGGCTTAGTCCTCCTCATCTTCCTTCTTCCGTTGACGGTTCAGCTCATCAATGACCTTTTTGCCGCATGCCAGAATCTCCAGTGTTCGACTCTTATTATCGTGATCCCTCGTCTCCGGGACCAAGAAATATGTCGTCACAGCACCCGCTACCATGAACGCGCTCATGACTTGTAAGATGTGCCCGAAGTTCTGTCGTTCCCATCTGAAATCGTCCTGGTTTTTAGACTTGTCGGATTGGAAAGCATACGCCAGAAAGATCTGCACTACCCAAGACCCGAGTTTTCCACTAGCAGCAGCTATCCCGTGGCAGGTACACCGATATCTTGTCGGAAAGATCTCAGCAGGAATGATGAATGTCGTCACATTCGGCCCTAGGTTGAAGGCGATGTGACTGATCACATACAGTACCATCAGTCCTGATCGACTGCTGTCGAGCAAGTTCGTCCAAGCGCTCCCGGTTACGATGAAGAGTACGAACAGAACCAGGAACCCCCAGAACTGGATCACTTTCGGTGACACATACTTGACGATCTTGATCATCAGCAGACCACCCACAACTGTCCCTGTGGAAACCATAACCAGGGTATATTTGCTGTTATCGCTCAGTGTCTGGTACACAGATGACTCATTTTTGATACCACCCGGCCAGATGTGTCTGACAATCTCTGGTGAGGATAGACCCAGCCCATAGACTGCCTCAAAGTCAGTAAGTCTGTCGCAGCGGCTTAGTGGTCTACTCACATGCGAAATCGAGAAACAGCCAAGCCAACGAGGTTCCCAGTAGGTACTGCCAATTCTTCTCGGCAATAAAAAACTGTTTTGCATCGGTCCATGAGGCGAGTGGAGGGGAAAACTCTGGATCTCCTGGAGAAAGCTGGACCTGCGGTGCTGCAGTGGTACGAAGATGCACGTTACTGAGTCGGTGCTCGGATTCACTGTCGCTCTCAACCTCCTCGTCAGGTGCAATCACTGAAGAAGTAGTTGAATGCCTCGAAGCAGGCCTTCGGCTCTCCGATGAAGCAGGCACATTCAATAATTCGACCTCGCCATGTTCAGGGTTCGCTTCGGGCGCGCCGAAAAAGTTCGCGGTGTCCTCGAGAGTACCTTTCGTGTTTTGCAAGATGTCCAGTGTGTACCTCGGGCTCTCTGGGATTGTAAATCGAAATACGAGAGCAATGAGAGCCGGCACAACGCCAATGCCGATGACAAGTCTCCACAGCCGATCGATAGCTCGAAAACACTCCAGGTCGGTAGGTTGACAAGATCCTACATTATTCTTGATCCAGGGCTTGTACGCTTCTACTGCAGCAAGCGACAGGACATTGGCGAGTAGTTGTCCAACAGGTTGAGCAAAGAAAACCCAGCTCAGCATGCGCGCACGGTGCTTGCGAGGAGCGAACTCCGCAGTGATAACCTATTTCACGATCAGTAAAGCGACGAGCACGCTCGATATCGATACATACAGCACTCAAAGGGTAGTCAGCCCCGATACCAATGCCTCCGTAATGTCAGTACTATCAAGAATCCATGAGCCAGGTCACTCTTTCTTACCCATAATCGCTCGCCAGGTGATTAGCCACCCTCCAATCGCCATGCTATTCTTTTCTCCGTTCGAACTCATGAGTAGCAACATTGTACCGACGATAATGATTACCAACTCGAGCCCATACATCTTGCGTCGGCCCAGAAGATCTGCTGCGAAGCCGAATCCTATCTGACCTACCATTGTACCCGCAAGTGTTGAACACATCATGGCCGTCTTGACCGAGGACGGCACCGAGGGTATACCACCTTCGTCGTGGTTAGGCCAGTAGACGTAACCTAACATAGGAGTAACGACATTCAAGGCGAAGAGTCCGAACGCATCTGTTAGGAAGCCGATGCCAGCGACTACCACTACCCAGACCTGGAAGGGTGCTGAATCGATTGTTGCGAGCGTCCATCGCCGACGCCTTATCTCCTGTCACTAAGATCAGCAAGACACCTACAAGCAGTGAACTCATTGCGTGTGAACAGGAATAACCCACAGGAATGCCGCTCCCGCCTGCGGTCAAGTCCTCTATCCCGATATGGTGGCCCTTGATTGGTCGTGTGATCCAGTTCCGAAGACCCATCGTCGCGTTAATGATGAACCTCTTTTACAACAGGTAGTCGCACCCCAACGCGTATGCTTTGGCAAAATCTCTTTGTGTTGCGTCGTTTGTTGTACACAATCCTCTCGGGGCAGCGCAGTTCATATTGAGGGCGTACGAAGCTTCAGCCTCCACTACGATGCGCATCACCGAAGCCACTCTTAGAAACTCATGCACAGCCCGAGGCGACACAATAAACCGGTCAACAAAAGGGGGTGCATTGGAATTGGCGCTACTCATGGGTTCTTCCTCATCGTGTCCAATCTTGTTCTCTTCGCCGAAGTCAGACTTGGTGGCGTTTGTTGCTGCAGAAAAACCGCAGCATAGCCCTGACATGTCAACCTTACAGGTCATCTGAGATTACCATTGATGGCTAACTGAGGATGTCATCTGCGACTCGTCATGTCTAGGGCGGGTGCCAGCGCAAGAATGAACACAGTTGCGGTGGACAGTGTGGACTTTGGACTTGTCAGAATGTCTGTAAGATGGAATCATGATATTGCCTTCAATATTTTGAGTGGAAGCCGCGCGGTCCTGGATGATGATGGTTGGCTAATCTGGGTATCTGGTAGT
>Ga0058698_10000143_pt1 | contig 40841 bp, 31 predicted proteins | sample AgamicAsSfe_FD_67288 | JGI IMG/M metagenome (GOLD analysis project Ga0058698, IMG submission 67288) | Agave microbial communities from Guanajuato, Mexico - As.Sf.e | ecosystem: Host-associated > Plants > Phyllosphere > Phylloplane/Leaf | place: Guanajuato, Mexico | collected 2012-05-30
CCCCTTTCCCACCCCAATCCCACAGCCTCACCATCCTCAACCCCGTCTTCAGCCTATCCAGCCTGATACAAGCCCACGCCGCTAAACTGTCCTTACCCAACGTGACGTCGTCAACGACCTTCAAGCGTAGGAAGCACAATTCTTCCTCGTCAACCAGCACATCCCTAAAGGTTAGTGGTGCACCACGGCCGGGGTGGGTAGAGAATGAGGCGTCACGGCCGGAGCCGGAGGTCGTGTGTGCTTTGAGCATGTCAGATTGCGTGGATTTGCTCGGGCTCGTGGGTGATGATGTGGACGTGGATGTGCTGAGGCTGCCGACGTGCAGGCTAGAGCGGATGTAGGGACGGAAATCATTCCCGTGCTGCTTGCCGCGTGGTAGGGACAGATTCTGTGCGGCGAAGACTTCGACCGTGATGTCCATGATTTGTGGCTGCGGAAGCGGACTGCTTTGTTGTTGTCCCATGGATGTGCTGCGATAGGAGGCGGGCTTAAGCATGAAACCGCCTGTGCCGGCGAACATGCCTTCGTTGAGCATGATGCCTTTGTCGCAGTCTTGCCAGTTGAGTGCGGCCATTTGGACTCCTTGGCGCCAGAAGACAGGGGGCTCGAGGTTGGTAGAGGTAAGTCGGAGGGCTTTGGGGTAGGCTCGCATCATGTAGGTCTGTTTGTCGTCAGCACGGTATCTATTCAGGCAGGAGATGTACTGACCTTGTTGTGTGTGCAAACTGCTGGGGTCAGTCCTCCATCACTATCAAGCAACCTCTTCTCAGACAACGAAAAGACGTGCGTAGGTATCTTGGCTTCAGGCTTGTCAAAGCCTTTGAACGAGTACGCATGGGTGTACACGCCAAGCTCACTGAGCGAGTCCAGTATCTTGCGCTTCTTGACCTTCTTTACTTCCGGAGCTTCGTCGTCTGAGCCGGAAGTGATCTGGTGCTTATCTGGTTGTGCAGAGAGCTCTCCCAGCTTCTTCGCCTTTGCAGTATCAGGTGAGGAGTATTTGACCTTGACAAGTATCTTCCGTCGGAGATCTGCTGGTGATGGTAGTGGACTCTTCGCTACAACATCCGCGTCTGGGGTGGGAGAGATCAAGAAACCGTGCCATACTTCTTTCATGATGTCCACCATGATCTGCTGTTGCTCGAAGTTTGTGTGTATTTCGAGGCTGATGATGACGGGCAAGTCACTGAAAGCCGTCGTCAGTGAGTACGAACGGGTCCGGTCAAGCTTGATTAACAATGCTGGCACTTACCTTGTGACAAATGCTGCATCACGAATAGCTTCGCACACTCTTCTGAAGGGCACCTCCTTGGTCAAAGTGTGTCCTGCTGATGATCAGATACAATTTGCGAAATGCCATAAACCATGCCTACCGTGCAAAACTCTCGGCTCAGTTCTTCGTGCGTGTGAAGAAGAGTTCCCCGTGGAGGATGTGGTGGTAGTGAGCGCCAATTCTGATGTGTCTGGATCTGCCCGATCATGATGACCGAGTCCAAGGCGCTCTTTGATGCTCTTATGGTGGCCATGGTCTTCACTTCCTGAAGACTTATGCAGGCCAAGTCGCTCACGAATGCCATGATGCTGTTCACCACTCTCTTGATCATCATCGTCGTCAGCATCCCGTCCGTTCCAGACGTCAATTTCGACGCTTCGACAGCCGCGTAGTAAGACCTGATCGGTCAGATGAGAGGACATTTCACAGTCTCAAGGTGATACGTGCTCACATTTGTGTACCCATCTGCGCTTGAGTCGCTTGATAGTTGATTTCCGGTCCTACATAAGTCAGCTTGGGTCGGACACTATCTGACAGGTCCATAACTCACAAATAGGTGTTATGGCTCGAAGATATATAGTAATTTGGTAGCGGATATGTAAAGTCGTTGTGGGAGAGAGGTGCCTGAGCATTTCCTGCGGGCGAGCTCAGCTGGTCAAGGAGGTCCCTAGCAGCAGGGCCTGATCCTGTCGCAGACACGGCTTCGATCTGCCGTAATATCGCTGGTGATGTGATTTGTATTGCTTCTCCAATAGTCCTGGCTGATTCCGCACCACCTCCTGCCACTGGTAGTGGAGTTGTGGAAGGCATCTTTGGTAATCTTGCTCGCGAATGATTACACGATATCACAGCAATGACAGGAATACAACGAGAAGAATGTCAGGACAGGAAGATAGTGATATAGGTAGCTAAATGACACACTCTTCAGTCAGCTGAGATTGCGAATTTCAAGGTCGCTGTCGCACGACCACTTGCTATGGAGATACTCCGCGCCCAAACAGGGAAAACGTCAACACACATGCGTCATGCCGCATGCCGCAGGAAGTGGCGAGCGACGTTTGATCAGGATCGTCTGAAACCTACTTCGTACAAACACCTTCACAATGTCAAATCTGTCACAGAAGGAAGCAGAAGCGCAAGTCGCCTCGTGGGGCTTCAAGCACGTCTTCACATGGACGGACAGACCGTACGCGACCTACCAAGCTTACCCCGCATCCTAATGCTTATCTTTTCACAGGAATGCTCACTACCCACCTCATTCGCACAGTGGCCTTACAACACATCTTATACTACGCGGCTCCATCACGATGGTGTATCCGGACGAGGAGAACCCTATCAAGGAAACGCTGGGAGTGGGTGCACGGTGGGATGTTGACGCCCGAAAAAGGCATGAAGTCTGGATTGGCGATTCTGGCGCTACCTATGTTATTGGAGAATGAGGACATAAAGGTCGTTCCAGAGACTAGAGATCCAGATTCCCATACAGTGTTTATGTGACCAGACTGCTGCCTCGCGCAGGCCTTGCTCCAGAATACAGTGTCGCACGACTTCTCGGCCGAGAAGGTGACGCTGGTGTCAAAAACATCGTTGCAACTTGTCTTACCAACCTGCCGTCCAATATCGAATCCACATTCTCATTCCCGGGGAATCCCTCGACTCCCTTTCGGTAGTAACTTCGCGAAGTATCCCACAAGCTCATCGATGTCCTCTTCAGTAGGTAATTGTGGAGATGGTGCAGCCAATGCAAACGTGTCTATGAGCAGACGTGTTGCCAAAGTGTTCTCTGCAATGCGAATTGGACCATGAGCATAGACGTGGCGATGCCAAGGGTCTTTCGAGTATACCCTAAGTCGCTCAATCGCGCTATGTGATCGTGGTCTTTGGCTCAACGCTTTCAAGTGACGACCAGTAACAGGAATAGGGGGTAAGCGTGCTGGAGGCGTTGATGCTGGCGGATTGTGTAGACGTGCTGGAGTATCTGGGGTTATCGTCAAGGTAGGCGAGGGTTCGACTTTGCTAGGCTTTGGACTGCTGAGCAGCTTGAAGAACCCTTTGGGTGTAAGTGATCCGGATGAAGGTCTCATTGTTTCCGTTTTAATGCTTGCTGGTCTTGTCTTTTCTGGCTTTACGAGTAGAGCAGGTGCCTCGGTTTTCGGAGGAGAGTCAGAGGTCCGTTTCCAGGCTTTTGTTGGCGTGATCATGGAGAACCCTCTTCCGAAGATACCGGTCGTTTCTTCACCGGAAGAATCTCTAACGGAACTGCTTGTGGATTTCGTGGGCATGATCATGGAGAATCCTCTACCGAAGATACCTGAGGTTTCTTCTGCTGCAGAGTCTCGATTGGAGCTGCTTGTAAGACTATCTGAGCTTTCAACTTTCTTGGCCTTCTTTGGCTGCTTCGGTGCGTCGAAAAGTCCCTCCAGAAGCTGGCTCCTGCTTAGAATACCGGGAGCTTCTTCCTTGATGGCGGTCTTGCTACTTTCGCCTGCCGGGCTACCAGAGAACCAGGATGTCTTGCGTCGACTCGGGCTTGTGGTGTCAGGGTCGCCGCTGGCGTCTTGTGGTACGGCTGGTACATTTGGGGCACGTCTCGGTTGCTCGAAGTCGAGAGGCATTTCAGCAGCTGGCGATGTCTCACGTTCACACTACGAAGACCATGCGATTGACTGCACATTGTGATAAACGAGATTCATACTGTTATAGATACACACATTCCTCCTCGCGATACCCTCCACCCTGCATACCACAATTCATCAAGCTAAGGAATGTATCTCTGCTTTGATGTTTACAATTTGCATTGACTCGGCACTTTCGGCCTACCTCACTCCGATGGACGTCATTCGTCATCATGCATGTTCCAATGCTCTTTTCGAATGCCGTAGCTTCCTGAACAGTATTTCACAGTGCCACCAATGTTGGGACTCTTCTCTCGGGTATCACACAAAGCTAGACTATCTACAATAAGAGCACCATCCGTCTTTCAACCTCTCAATCAGTACAGAATGGTCAACACTATCAATAATGAAGAGTTCAAGGGCTCAAACCTCTTTGACTGCTCTCACATCACTGCCATAGTCACTGGTGGTGCTACTGGTGCGTGTATCAATTAATCGTACTTGGTAGCATTATACTGATAACAGCAGGTATTGGTCTTATGATCACCCAGGCACTCGTTGCAAATGGAGCAAAGACATACATCACCTCAAGACGCCAGGAAGCTCTGGACAATGTAGTCTCAAAGTACAGCTCCGGACCTGGCAGAATTATTCCGTGAGCTCTCTAAGCTCCAGACACTTTGCAAGGGACTGACACATACGCAGCCTCAAGGGCGATGTGAGCGACAAAGCCGATATCCAGCGTAAGTACTTTGGTGCGCATCCTCGTCCGCCCCTCATCCACTAACCCTCCCATGCCAGGTCTTGTCAAAGAAATGGCCGAGAAAGAACCCAACGGTATCAACCTCCTCATTAACAACGCCGGCATCGCCCGCGACGACGCAACCAAGTTCTCCACCAACGGCACTCCCGACATGAAGGACCCCGTCGCCATCTCCGAGCACTTCCTCAAGTCTGACGTCACCTCCTGGCTCGACACCTACCAGACAAACGTCGTTGGCGGCTTCTTCATGTCCATGGCATTCCTGCCATTATTGGCCAAGGGTCAGAAGAATGCCAAGGACGGGTACACAAGCAGTGTTATCAACACCAGCTCGATTTCCGGTGCCATGAAGGGGAGCAGTAATGGGCAGTTTGCGTATGCGGCGAGTAAGGCGGCGTTTACGCATGTCAGCAGGATGCTGGCGACGACGTTCAAGGATACGAAGGTCAGGGTCAATGTCATCGCGCCTGGATTGTGAGTAGACCAACCTCGACGCCACTACTACTTAGGATCATGCTCGCTAACGTCCAAACAGATTCCCAAGTGAGATGACTGGCGGCGAGTCCGACGAGAACAACAAGACGGCGCTCGAGCCTGGCTCGACCAACCCTGCACAGCGGAAGGGAGAGGACAGTGATATGGCTGCGACGGTGCTGCTGCTCGCGAGCAGGGGCGGCACGTTCTACAACGAACAAATTCTTTACCCGGATGTAGGTGACAGTTTCTGCACTTTTTGATTCGGATGCTGATACGATTGCTCAGGGTGGCACTACTCTCATCCAGCCTGCTTACAACTAGAGCTGTAGCTGGTTGTACCAGGGTCACTGCGATGATTTGTAAGAATGTATGGGATCCTGGGGCTCATCCTCCTCGGAACTCTCCAGGAGGCTCGTGAAGACATAGCGTGGCACATAAACGAGAAGCAGTCATGCATGCATAATGAGTAAAGTCTTTACAATGTACAATAATGTATAAAATATGTTGCATGATAATACATACTTCACAGAGCTAGTGCTTACACACTCTGCTTGGTCTGGTGTAGCAAAATGACATGGCAGAAGGAGAGTGGACATATGATGCGAGATAGATGATTGCTGGTTGTTAAAACAGTGAACATATGACAATCGTTGCACACGACGGCGATACAGAGTCACACGGGGATACCTCGCAAGGACATTAGTGTTGGTCATGCTTTCATTGGAAGATAAGGTAAGATCTTTTAACCTTGATCGATTTGTAGCCAGGGTATTTCCCTCACTACCATTGCTTGGAACAGCCTCATCCCCTCCACCAATTCCATCAAATCTGACAAGAGCTCGTGCCGTGACTTTCGCGCGCTGCATTTACTCCTCTTCCTCCTCAGCATCACCCTCGTCATCTTTCTTCTCCGCTGCCTTGGCCTTCTTCCTCCGTACACGACCGGGGCGACCTCCACCGAATGGCGATGTGAGAGAGAAGTCAATGTGCTTCTGAGAGTCAAGACGAACGATGAAAGAGGCGACGTTGACGATCTGCTTGCCAACACTGTAGCAATGTTAGCACGAATCGATCGTTGTGGTCTGAGTCGACATACCGGATGTGTCTCTGCTTGATGAGAACACGAGCGTGGTGGATAGACTTGGCGAGACCAAGCTTGTAGACACAAGTCTGGAGGCGACGCTCGAGGAAATCCTCGACCTTGAGGGCGAGAACGTAATCCAGTCTCATGCGGGACTCGTCGAGGACACCGACACGTACGAGACGGCGGATCAGGGCGTTACCCTCGAAGAGACGCTTGGGGTCCTTCTCGTCCAAGGTAAGAAGGTTACTATCATAGATATGAGCTTTCCACCTTTTTCGCGGTTTGATGATAAGCATACCGAGCAGCACGACGAATCTTGGAGAGGGTGAGCATGACGCGCCACACCTCACGCTTGTTGCGGAGACCATACTCTCCGACGAGCTTCAACTCAGTGTCCCTGTGAAAGCCATGTTAGATGGAGACCTTCGACATGAAGCAGAGAACCAGCTCTTGCTCAGTGGCCGGGATAGATCTTACAAGCGAGCGGACTCGAAGGGACGACGAGGAACCCTGTAGCAGTGGTTAGCACAGACGTCCAAATGCACTTGAACTGTTCGAAATCTTACTTGTAGGTCTTGGAGTAACTCTGTTGAACCTGGGCACAACATCAGTATGCGAGATAGCGCATCGACAATAGCCACTGCTTGAGCCGAGAGTGATCTCTTCGCAGCGCTATAGAGCCACTCACCATGATTGCTGTGTTGTGTTGAAACTCGAAGCAAGAAGTCAAGCAGCAATCTGATTTTCGCAATTGCGCCGTGCGGAATCTGGAGTTGATCTAACCAGAGTAGGACTAGCCCCTGGTTTTGATACATCCTCACCAACTCCTTACTCTTCTATCATACAAGGTGTGCAGAATATCATACATAGGAAGAATGGATACGCATCATATTGGTGCCATAGATCTGACAAACTATATTTTCAATGAATGCGACGTCTTTGCGGCGGACGAATGTGTCAATGAGAACCTACGCAACCACATTGGCGGTGATGAAGTTCCAGTATTATTTGCACGTGACATTTGTCGACACGATCGCACACTCGAACCAATTTTCATCGTCGACAACGTACGACGACACTAACATCTTTCTTTATTCCAATCTAACCTCCCTATACAGCAGCAAAGATGTAATGTAGCTGTGTCAAGGTGAATGTGCGCTTGCTAACTTTCACAGGGGTCACGCAGCAGGTCTCCGCGCCGGTACGAGGGTATGTCGACTTTTCCATTATAAGAAACATCTCTGGAGGCTTTGGAGGAAAATTAAGAGAAGCAAGAGACGGCAGGGCATAGGAGAGACCTTCAGCAGAGAAATTGGACATCAGACGACCACGGAGCAAGAAGACTGACAAAGGACTGTAGTATGCGTTCTCTCGCGACTTCAAGAAGAAGGGTATGATCAACATGACCACCTACCTTCGCCAGTACAAGTAAGCTGCAACCGGAAGAAAGAGAAGTAAAACAGGCAGAAGACTGACTTATCTAGGGTCGGTGATATCGTTGATGTTGTTGCAAACGGTGCCGTCCAGAAGGGGTACGTCTTTTCAAGATATTCTAGCACAAAACTGGTCTTACCTCGACATCGCACGAGTATACACTCACGAAGCTATCCCCGTCAAAGCCGCACATCGCAATGAAGAAATACAAGGATGATCTCTAACACATCTTCTACAGTATGCCATACAAGGTCTACCACGGAAAGACCGGTGTCATCTACAACGTCACCAAGTCGTCCGTCGGTGTCATCCTCATGAAGCAAGTCGGCAACCGATACATGGAGAAGCGCGTCAACGTCCGCATCGAGCACATTAAGCTATCAAAGTCTCGCGACGACTTCCTACGCCGTGTGAAGGAGAACGCTGCCAAGAGGAAGGAGGCCAAGGCCGGTGGCAAGAACGTTCCATTGAAGAGATCGCCGGCCATGCCGCGGGAGGCCAGGACCATCAGTGTTGAGGGAAACAAGCCGGAGAACGTCACACCTGTGCCTTACGAGACAACGATCTAGAGAGGGGGATGTTGCCATGGGGTAGGGAGAGGTAGTGGAATGAGGTGGGGAAAATGTGATGATTGTGAGCGGTGTGTGTCTGGGATGGTTGCATTATACCACGACGATACTCTGCGTTGTCCTTGCACAAAAAGACAGGGATCGAAATCAAACATTTGACATGACCATTACAGCTGCGGAGCTCGAAAGGTCGCAGTCTTCTCGCGGATGCTTTCACTTATCTTATAAGTTGACATTGATTCCATTAACATGATGGCTATCGGGTCTCATGCTCACTCCCCCTACGGCTGGATTCTTACGCAAGATATGCTAGCCCGGCTGTCAACTCGCTTGCCATCTCGTTTGCATCACAGCCCGCAGATGTCGCAACTCCAGCTACATCATCTGCAGATTGCTTCTATCTTAACATCTTGCCCATACTTCTCGTACTCTTCGTTGTTCGTTAGTCATTCCGGTCATCAATGCATCCATGCCATGCCTTTCCTTTCCTTTCCTTTCCTTCCCTCTGCTCATTTTGCAACACATTCGCCACTAGTACGCCATATGAGCAGCATAGAAGTCAGGAAAGGATGTTTGAATCATCGTTGACACCTTCTCAACCTCTTCCGCCAGCCCTTGCACTGCACTGTCCCATATTCTCAACTCCCCGCCACTCTTTACATGCTGCTGGATTGCTGTCTGCGGTTGCCCATCAGGGACTGGTGCATTGCGACTGCTTGTGTTCGCAAGTGCTCCGTCGAAGAAGATGACGCCATCGATCTGGTCGATACTGCCAGCAAGTCGCCCTTGTTCGATCATCTGCGCAGCATACTGCTCCGCACGCTCAGCATCGACGCCAAGGAGAGTTCCTAAACTTGCTGTGTGAATATTGCGATAGAGCCTACTGACACCGAGGAGATTATGCTCGAGCACGGCACGATCGAGCACAGTACTTCCATCGGCTGTCTTGGCAAGCTGATGTGGTGCCAGTCTCGACGCAAACGCGGTAACTTCAGCGGTCGACAGGATCTGATTAAGGTAGATGGAGGAGAGGATGTTGTACGATTCTGTTTGTGTTGCGCGGTCGTCTTTGTAGAGTCTACCCAGCATTCGAGCTCGTTGTGGACCAGCCGGACCAAGGACTGCGCAGGTGATGGCCGCCGACAGAGCTTGAAGGCGATCGTCCTCGTCGACCATAGCTTCACTAGACATGTTGTGGTATGCTACACTAGCTTCCAAGAACTGCCTTTGCGAGTCGAGGATACGTGCTTGGCTGATGGCAAATTGGAGCCTCACCTCTTTGTCCGTCACGTTGTGCATGACGTTCTTGGCGCGATTTATGCTCGTGGAGGCGGATGTTGGATCGTCTTCCTCCAGGTAGCAGCGGGCAACGCGCACCCAGATTCTTGCTTTGTCGTCATCGGTGACGGTACGCTGATTGAAGTCGAGGTTGAGAGTGGACAATGTCCGTGCGGACTGAACGTATTCTTCTTCGTTTTCATAGACATCTGCGAGGAGGAGCTTGAGTTTGCTGTCCTGTTCTTCGAAAGAGGTGACCCGACTGCGGAGTAGGCTGATGGCGGTCTGTGCTATCGAGATCTTGCTATCATTGCTAGACGCGTGATCGTGAGAAATCTCCTTGCGCTTTTGGAGAAGACTTGGTCTTACTTGATCATGGAGCTCGAGAGTTTGGTTGTGAAGTTATCCAGAAGTGGCCTCAGTGCAGTGATTGTCAATGGTTCCTTCCCAGCTCCTACACCTGAGATCGTGACATCGCCGCCAACAAGCACAGCTACGTAGGCATTGAGGTTCTGCACAACGTCGTCGCCAGTGGACTCGCGGAAAATTTTATCCAGGAGCTCTTCGTATGATCTCTGCTTGCTATGTGACCCAAGTGTGTTGATGTGGTTGAAGTGGTCTGAGAAATCCGTTTGGAAGCTGTCAACCTCCATTGTGAAATCGTAAGGTAGCTAGGTAGCTTCTGGCGCAGAGTATGATGTTGTCGTCAAGTGCTGGGGTATTCTCACACTCGTCTGGTATGCCCTTCTGGCAGCAATCACATGCATAACGGCTATCACGATGTGGTCATGTTGTTGTAGTCTCCACGGAGGAAGCAGCAATCCGTCAGCCTGAAACAAATCTAACGACTTATCGATCTAGCAGAATTTAAAAATAGAACAACACAGCCCAGAAACAGTGATATTGTCATCTTTGTCGCGCTAGTCGCATCATTACTCAGCGTCGCAAACCTCGATGGACTACAAGACAGATAGCGGAACATACATAAAGCCAGAGCCTGGCATCGCGCCAGCCTTCGCCGACGAAGAGGGCTATGAGGATACAGGCGAGCTGAGCTTTCCGCAAGTACCGCAGTCGGCATGGCTACTCCGGTTACCGAAAACGCTTCACTCAAGCTGGGCATCGATATCAGAGGATGAGCCAATACAAATAGGCACGATGCGGCACTTCACGACTAGTAACAGAGTCAGTGTGCACACAGCGAAATGGTTGATTACGAGTTAACCCGCCCCATGCAGATGAAGCTCTTTTTGAATCCAATCGTGCCATATAATCAAGGAGCGTCGAAAGAGTATGACGTGCGGACTGCAATACCTAAGAGCAAAAACACATTCGTGTTCTCCGAGAAAGATTTGCCCGGCTACAAGTCAAGAATAAAAAGCAATGCGAACACGAAGACGGACGACAAGAAGGATGTCCTTGCAGGGGAAGCTGTAGGAATCAACAAGAACATAGGCTATAATCAATACAGACAGCGAAAAGGAGTTCCAAGTAGGTTAAAACGGAGCGACTTTGTACAAACTTGAGCTAACACTCCCGCAGAACAGACTGTGCTGGCAGCTACGATATCAAGGGAGATGACATGCAATGCGGTCGATAGGGAACACGATGCACAGACAAGACGACTGGATGTAGAAGATCGAAAGAGTATCACCCTTCTCAAAGGCGATGTCCGAAACTATGCACGTATGGTCATCGACCCGACGGTCGAGCGGACGCACCGTGGCCGTGCAGCTTTCGACACCTTTGTAAGCTGAAACACCTGACTTCCATACCTGCCCAGCTCAGCCACTAACTTGATACAGAAAACGGACACTGTGGCTGCGAAATCCAAGTCTCAAGAAAACAAGACTGCAAGAATTCCGCAAAATGAGCTGCTGGACCTCATTTTTGGCTGTTTCAAGAAGTACAAATACTGGTCGATGGCATCGCTACGGCATGAGCTGCAACAGCCGGAAGCGTATCTACGATCAACTCTTATGCTGATCGCTGAGCAAGTGAAGTCAGGAGCCTTCAACAACACGTGGAAACTGAGGGCAGAGAATCAACTGGGCGATATTGACTTTACCACGATGAAACAGGAAGTTGCGCCACAGCAGGAAGCAGGCGAAGGTATCTCGTCCATGCCTGTGTCTGGCAATGAAGATGACGACGAAGATGATGACGATGATGACAATGATGACTTGGAAATGGAGGATGTCGGCCTCTAGATTAGTATGCAGAGATCTCTCACACCGGCTCACGAGACATGAGACATCAAGGCGCAGTGTGACTAAGGTATCTTGGACAAAGTCTAGTAGATTACTAAGTCAGGTGTCTCAGTACAGCATCATGCGTTGGCAGATTACAGGAACAGGAATGGAACAATCAGGGTCACCGCCGCCAGCACATCACAGCACACCTCAGCACGGCTCGGCACTGAAGCGATGCGGCAGCTTACATGCATGAACTACTACATCGAATTCACTTTCTTCTCGATGTACTATTTCCCATGCCATGCTGTCAGACGCTCGTGCTTTGGTCCCTGTCCGCAGGCTGTTCCTGCCAGATGAGGAACCCTGCGTAATGAGGGCACGGCTTGATTCAACCTCATGTGCCGAGTCTGACCGAGTTTTGACAACTACTTCACTTCACTTCTGAACACGTTCTCTAAGCACAGGCAGCAGTCCTGTGGTATTGTTGTTATTGACTACCACACGTCAAGGGTCGCTTAGGCGCTGGCAATTAGCCTGGAGTGCGAAGACCCTTCGCGGTCCATCCAATGCGCCGATTCTTTGTACGACCTGATCGGACTTCTTGCGCCATCTTCATTCCAACTGGCTGGAAAGCAGTCATGATACGTACTACTCGACTTACCATATTTAGTATGGTCATCGCAGTGGGCTCTGCTGCAGTAGTCAAGTATTTCTTCTTGATTGTGACCTTCACTTCTTGGCGATAGCGCGAGATTGTCGCAGGATAGTTTGACGAAACATACTCGTCACGGCAATCTCCGCTAGCGAGCATTCAGATGCGAAAGGCATCAAATCCCCGGGACTTCCAGTCGGCAGTGGTCCTACTCCCTGGACTCTTATCTGTCGCGGGTTACAGCAGAAAATACGGACTTGAATCAGCAGTGTCCTCGGTTGATGTTTCTGTACACAGAATACCTTACCCCACAAGACCAACCGGAGAGACGAGTCCGGTGTAGTACAAGCAATTTTGCACCATTTCATTGGACTGCTGTAACGTGATATCGATATCTCTGGTGTCAGGCACGAAGCTAAGGTGTGGAGGCAGCTCTCTCAATTATTGTGCTGAAGGTCAAGTATTGTGAATCCTGATTCGCAGGTGGCGAAAAGGCATCGATGGAAAAGGGCAACCGCATGAAACGACTTGTTCGCTGAACTGCGTTTAAACCATGCAGATGTTGGCACGACGAGAATGCCATGATCATAGGTGTGATTGATAAGGATACAGTCATATGCTCTTGAGTATCCTTGCAATTAGTCCAGTATCCACCGAGGCCCACACAGGGTGTACTTGCCTAACAAGGCAAGGCGCGCCTTATCTGAGACTGAGCAGGCGCATCGACATCAACATCGACATCTCGTTTACTCCACCTCAATATCAAAGTGACAGTAGCACGATTGGGTCGGCTCGCTCTGCAGTCGAGGCATGATTACACGTTCAGCCTGATCGTGAGGCCAAGCCAAGCACCTCCTGTTCTCTGACGACATGTCTTCCTCGAAGCCTGAAGGTTCAAGAGTACTCGGAGTGAGGTCCTCTGCACCTCTGGCGATGGTCCACCCCAATGAAAAGGCTCGGAGGAGTGGAGGTGTGGTGACACGCTCCGCGCGTACTTCACGCCCGATAGACCATATCATAGCCGACCCGTGGTATCTGTCCGCACTTCTGGCTCTCTCGGCGCATTGGAGAAGCACGTTCTCGTTTCGAGCATCCTCTTTCAGGATGGTCACACTCCGCCTCCAGAGGATCAAGCTTTCCTCCTCCACAAAGAGGCTATCGTCGGCGGTATTACTCATTCTGGACAGGCGGGGAAAGGCAAGATTACCAGTCTCATCCTGACTTTCCTCAACCGCTATCCCACACTCTTTCCGCGGTACCTGCCCAGGAGTAAATATCTTTTTGTCAGATATTAGGCTTCGCTTCATGCATGCGTGCCGACTAGCGCCGTCACAAAGCCTGTTCTCGCACATCGTGAACATTCCCTGTCCACTCGACCTCAAGGTCACCGTGATTTTGCTTGCAGGATGCATGCTCGTGCTACCATTATGGCTGTCCACCGAGCCCATTCTGCCATGATGATCTCGGACCGCAGCAATCAGGTAAAAGCGGCTTGCATCATGAGAGATCCATGCTCACTGCGTCCTAGGGTGCAATCTCGGAAGCGCCTTTACCTGTCGTAGTCCAGCCTTTGAGCACGCACCACTACACTCTGTGGGATCCCTCGCGCCATAGTCTTGGCTCTTCAGACCTACACCCTCCTCGCTTGCTGGCTATAAATTCGGCGTCTGCCACCTCATTATCGCTGCCTTACTCCGTCACCAATCACGCTTCCACCTCGCTCTTCTCCACCAAGTCCAGATTTGACATCGACCCCATGGCCTCGCCGTCCACCTCATCCACCACCACCACCAGCACCTCTGCTTCCAATAGGGATGGCGTTCGCAAGAAGAACGCAAAGATATACATTCCCGAAGAGAGGGATGTCGCGACGATCGAGAGGATGATGAAGGAGTGTACGAATGATGAGCAGATGAAGGAGTTGAGGATGCACAAGAGGCTCCTCACTAATAGACAGGCGGCGTAAGTTTACTCTCTTCTTGTCTCATACACACCATGTACATCACTAACTCATGTACAGTCTTCGCTCGAGAAATGCCCGTAAGCTCAAGATGGAGGAGCTTGAGCATCAAAATCAAGAAGTCCTTGCCAGAGCCACCTTCTGGCAGAACCGCTGCCGCCAGGTGCAGCATACACTAACCAGGGAGAATAATGCCTTGAAGGCGGAGAACTCGGAATTGAAGGCTACCAGGCAGACTTGGACCCTTCCTCTTTCCCCTCGGGATACACCCACCGTGGCTTCGAGTCACCTCGCCGCCGGATACATGGACTATACGAAGAACAACAGCGATCACCTGATGCTGTCAAATTCAGGCTACGGCGCTGTCGCGAATCACCACCAGCCCCGTGATGGATCCATGCAGGGCCACAATATGTTGCAAGCCGAGGTATATTATCCTACCTACGGCACTATCAATCCGCAACATATCACGAGTGGCATGGCAACGACTGTCCTTGAGGATCAGGAGGACCTGGAGACTATGCCGGGTACACTCTATTGAGGCTGATCGTTGTCTTCTCGCCTCATCACGCTGCACTTACAGAGTGCTTTTACGACTTTTCACGAACTTGCTTCATTATGATGAAGCATTAACGACACGAGTTGCACGACATTGCACGATCAGGCTTTGCTTTCCACGACCATGACAGAAGAGCCAAGCAACCTTCAAGGCTCACAAGGGTGTGCGTGCATGGGCACGATCAGGATAGTCCAAGCGGGCGGGCTGTTGGGATACTGGGCTCTAAGCGAGGTGGGAAAGAGGCAATGGCAGCACTGTAGGATCTTCTGACCTTATCTTGCCAGCGAAGACTGCATAGTAGGATATGTAATCTGAACATCAAATGACTAGTGCTTGGCATTGGCTCACGTGCCTTTCGTGATCTCGTGAGAGTGTGTGAGGCAATGCCAGCAGGGTTGCCTTCTAGACGGCAGGGCATTGTTCACATTTACCTTGCTGAGTAGTAAGCTTGTAAGTGCACGAGACCAAGACAGGTGAGGCTTCCTGTATGCTAAGCCGATTTTTTCGAGGTTGCGCCTCATGCAAGCAGGCTCATGCTCCACGTCTCGTCAACCACGCAATAAGCCGGCAAGCGCCTGGCAAGTCTTTGTATGCACGCGCCCTGATCAGCCACATCATTGCCGGTGTCATCTCTTCGATCTTCGACTAGCTACAGGCACGGCTACATGTCGTCGCGAAAACCGGCCTTATGTCAGATAGGGATGCAAGCTCGCAAATAGCGACACTCGTCTTGATTTGAAGATTGTCTAATCTATGGTATTGGTGCAGGAAAGCCTCGCCGTCGTCCTGGCAGGTCTTAGCAGCTGCAAACATGTGACGCCTAACACATAAGTCCGGTCTTCATCTACGTCCGAAGGCTCCTGCAAAAACAGCGCAGTGCACCATCGAGATGCCCACGGGGTTCGCGGCACTTTCGGCTATAATGAGATGCCATTGCCATAAAAGTAGCGAGACTTGTCAGAACAAGAAGGACAACGCCGACAAGAGCATTTTCACAGTGAATCCAGATCTCAACATCCATCACCCATCCTGGGTCTCAAGCACTTCAAATGCCAAAGTAGGCGTCCGCAAAATCGTCATTGAGCTGTTCCTCATCCTTGTAGTCCACTCCGAAGCAGTCCCTGGCTGGACCGCGTACCTCGGGCCAAGTGTTCAGCAATTTGTTCTGCTCAAGAGTCCACGTACTCAACGCTTTGTGCCCACCATGAGGTGAGTAGCTGGGCCGCTGAGAAGTGGCTACGCGACTCTCTGAAGCCTGCGCAATGAGCGCATTCCAACGCGCCGTCCCTTTGCTAAATTTGCGATACAATCTAGGCAAATACTGTACGTCGCCGACACAGTATGCAAGGACTTCAGGCGAAAGTGGCCGAATGTTGAAGACGCCATAGGATCCTCCCTTCTCGGGATTCCAAAGACGTTCTCCCAAGTCCTTGGAGTGCTTCCAGCGTGTCTGTTCTTGGCCGGTCAGAAGTCCATTAATGCACTTCGAGAGGCCAGAGTTGAACTTTCGACTGTACGTGGTGGTGCGGCCGGCACTTTCCATAACCTGGACATCACGAATTCCTTGTAAGTTGATGCCATAGTGATGGTGTAGTGCGTCGGAGTCGTTGCGGACGTCGAAGAAGACTTTGAGGATATGAGGTGATTCGAGGATGTCTTTCGGGGACTTGCCACAGCTACCGGTCGTGGTGAAGGCTGAGCGTTGATGGGTGTGGATGTCGATGATTGAGAAGCGCCGCTCGCCTGCCCCAAGCGTTGTAACCACTGTGAGGAGGGAGATCTTGCCATTTCGGCTGAGCCGCTGTCCTTCGAGATCGATGTACAGGAAGGGTTGGGTGCTGGTCTAAGATGACCCTTGAGATACTACATGGTCGACGAAGGACTGAATGCCTTCCGGTGTCTTGATGAACTCTGCGTTTGTGATTCGTGCAAGGCTTGACATGGCAGTGGTGAGAGGTTTGACGCAGACACGAATCAGATGATTTCAAGATGGAAGGCAAGGGCGATGGAGTGACATACTTAAATTAGTGGCAGCAAGACAGTTTACCGATGTCAAGGCACGCAGATTCAGACTACTGCGTCGCCCTTGCCTCATGAATTGGCACATTGACATCTTCTTGGTGAGGAATGTTCATTCTTTGGACGGTCTTGGTTGGTAACAAATCGAACGACTTTCACTGCTACGATGGTCGGAGCCTCTGTCAGCTGGACGTCCTGTCACTCGGGTTAGCTTGTGGCAATGCAATAAGGTGGCAACATTGATGAAGCTAGGAAGCAGCAAAGTCAGAGCGTTGTTTCCATTCTGATTTATGATCACCAGAGAGAAGGTGGTGTGAAGGTGCGAGAGATGGAGAAGAGAACAGAAGAGACGGAATAAAGTCAGAGCTGTGTACAGCCGTTTCGCGATCAACCAAGGTACGTGCAATATGGCTGCCTAGAGTAAGCGCGGAGGAGAGTGAGGCAATAATCGGACGACTTTGGGAGCAGGCGCTCCTCGGAATTGGTCTTTGTCATTCGACCTTACTCTACATTTCTCTTCCATAGTACGAAGTAGTACACTCTAATGGCATTGTGCCTGACCCTGCCCTGAAAGTGTGTGTATACGTCAGCCACTTCGGAGTAAAAAGTCGCCCGTCGGACCCCTTGCCGACGACAACATCTCGACATTGGCACTGCCTCTTCCTTCCGTGTCCTGACAGCTTAAAGCTATCAGCAGCTTCTCTTGCGCCTCTTGGCCACGTCGTCTTACACGTCCATCACTCTCAATCCAGGCTCGCAATTTTGAGCTATTCCATCACGTGAGAGCATCTCGAAGCTATTCAGGTACTCAATCGAGGTCAAGACAAAGGTTAGTTCATCATTGTACTAGCTGACCTCCTCTTCACCGTGTTCGTCCGGACCCGTGGCAGATCTAGAGAGAGCCTGCTATCCGCTTAGGCGGTCGGAAACAGAACATCCTCCGACCAAAATCGTGTGTATTACTATGCTCGTGTACAACATTGCTGACATTCGCATAAGCTAGGGGACCGAAACCACATCATTCACGGCTTACTCAGGCATACCTAAACCCGAGTGACAAGATGTCTTCCACACAAACTCATCCCCGTCGCCGACCTCAAGTCCAGCACGATGCTGTCCCTACCGCCTCCAACGGGATGTCTCTTCCAAAAGCTCCTACCTTTCACCCTTCTCGAGCACCGATCACTGAAGGCTCCCCAGCACTACACATCCCGTCCCTACCAATAAGATCTGTTACCTCGGCCAATGCTTTGCAACAGCTCATTCAGATGAGCGAGGGTGCCATTGATGAGCTTGTTGGAAAGTTTGATGACAGCTTGTCAGGATTGGGCAAGAAGCTTGATGCTATCACGAATACCACATCGACCTTCACGACACCAGCCTCTGTACAAGACAACATAGCTTTTGAACAAACAGGTGACAATTCCTATATCACCAAATATTTCAAGCGCTCGTCAGCAAGAGATGTCAAGCAAGCTTTTCAAGTTTACGACGACAGTGGTCTTGGATCCAGCGTTGAGGATTGTGAATCGGACTTCTCGAAAGGAGGTATGCGTGAATCGAGGACAAACATGTTTGTCATAGCAGCATTTGCTGACCTACGTGAATCAGCCCTTTCATCTAGATCAGTGAACACATCAACCACATCTCTCGGATCCGAGACCATTCTTGCACACTCCCGTTCTGGTCTGAGCGAGTACGCAACTCGACAAATTAAAAGATACCTTGTCAGACCGATCCTCCAAGAGGAGGACTTGGGTGAGTATCACAGTCTGATCAAACAGCTTCCGACACGAATCGCCTCGGGCAAGATCCGAACTCTTCGTGACTTGGAGAAGACGCTCATATTCCTTGCACCGGTAAGCTTGATCCCACCGATACAACGACCACCTGCTCACTATTCTGCTCAAAAGGCCAAAGCGAAATCAGCATCTTCCTATTTAAGGTTCTGCGAATTCTCTATCCAGTGCGTTCACACTACTGTCGACCATCTCAACGTTATAGATCAACGCAGACCGTCGGAAAGGCCGTACAATAACCTCTACTTTGTCGATTTGGTCGAGCAAATCAGGCAGTACGCAAGAATCATGGCCATCACGCGTGCCAAGAAAGCCAAAGGCGAGGCGCTCGACGAGGAGGATCATCAAGAGTATGTAATAATCCTAACCTCAAGATAGACCTTACTGACTTCACATAGGGGCGAAACACTCAAGCTCGTCGCAGGTAATGCTACGAAGCCTGCTGAGCTCGTCCGAGAGCGCAAAGGCAAAACTATCAGCATTGATGCTGGTCGGAACTGTCAACCACTTACCTCAATTCACGATCTTGTTGACGAGAATGACGAAGCTACTCGTTCTATGGGACGCAAACGCAAATGTGACATTGGAAAGATCGACTGGCGTTCATGCAGAGAATGTGGCAAGCGCTTCACTCGACCTTGTGACTTGACAAAGCACGAGAAGACACATTCCCGTCCATGGAAGTGTACCGACCCAGACTGCCGATACTATACGGAGGGTTGGCCAACGCAGAAAGAATGTGAACGTCACATGAATGACAAACACTCCAAGCTGGCGAAGCTCTACAAATGCTTGTACGAGCCCTGCCCGTACACTTCGAAGCGGGAGTCGAACTGCAAACAACACATGGAGAAAGCTCATGGCTGGACCTATGAACGATGCAGGACCAAGAAAGGCGAGCAGCTTACTGCTATTATGGTCGCTGTGGAACCGAAGGCTAGCAAGTCCAAGAAGCCAGCATCCGAGTCTTACAAGTCGGCGTCTCCATCACCGATCGACATTGACGAGGACATGTTCACTCCGTCATTGAGTCCAGCAGACGAGCGACCTGAAATGAGCGAGCCGAGCACTTCGCCCACATCTCCGCATGAGTCCGCGATGACTGATGCCGACTTTGAGAAACTGCTGGGTACGGAGCTGGCGTATTACCTGCCTCCTCAAGTCAATGGACTTCAGGACGAACAGGGATCATTGCCAAACTCGGCAAATGAGTCTCCAACCACATTCGCACCATTCATGGACGTCGGAGAGCAGTTTAGTCAAGGCGACGAGGCTTACTTGAACTTCATGGACAACTTTCAGATCTATCAGCCTCAACAAGCTGCACCTGCGCCTGTGTGGTCTGGCAACAATGTCTATTCGTTCAATCCCAGCACCGCAGTACCTCAGAACAATCTCTTCACCTTGAACAATGTGCCCGGTGTAGACGACGCTGGCTTCGAGGACTGGTTGTCGAGTATTCCGCAGCAGTACCCCCCGCCGGGTGTTTCGCCAATGGAGGACTTTGCATTGTATGATGATCAAAGTACTGCGTACTCACTTGGAGGGCAAGGTGGCATGGATGATGCTCTTATTTTTCCAACCTTTGCGGCGGATGATGTGATGCTTGATGTTGATGGCAATGAGATGGTTGCGCAAGGATCGAGCTCGAGCAGTGGGCTGAAGATGGGACTTTCAGAGGATCCGGTGTTCGGGCAGTGGATGAGTCTGAATGGCGATGGGGAGGATGTGTATTGAGCCAGGGTTCATGTAAGATGGTGGAGTGACTCTGTGATGGTATGTGAGTAGGCTCTCGGTACAAGGATACGGGAAGGCTTCCAAGATCTCACTCTGGCCGTGAGCAGTGAGAGCCTGGTGAAGGCATGGTGAGAGCTCTTTTCTACTTATCAGTGTATAATCCGGAGATGGGTTTGGACGACAGGGGTATGTAGGATTATGTTTAACCACAAAATGACTATAAGTTTAAATTACAGCAACGTGGGCATGCTGGCTGCTTCTTCTTCGACGACTCATGCTTGCCCCCGGGATACGCCACCCCAGCCGTCCATCGACACCTCCATTGTCGTACGCCATCGATGTACGCCACGAAGACCCTCTTTCGCTGGTATAACAAACTCCCCCGTCACTTGATCTCAACCTCAATATCTCCACTGTCGGGTATCCCGGCAATGAAAGTCGATATTCGATAGCTCGAGCTTGCATATCGAATATCAAGATCTTAAAGACCGGTATTCGATCTATCGAACAATGAATCCCAAGTATCGAATATGCACGATGCACTTGCAAATACAGTGGCCCATACGGTGCATAGTTGACATGCTACCGAGAACTACCTGGTATTGCATCTACTAGTGCTTCATGCATGCACGACATGGTCTATGTCTGCATCTCATTTGATAGCGGCGGGAAGGGAGGGAGGAGCACGAGGGGTAGAGATGGGTAGAGGCAATAAAGCTTAACGAGGGGGGGTATCCCCGCTTGAGCGGAGCTGGCGGAGCAGAGCGGAGCGAAGCGCTTTGTGTACCGGGCGAAGGGAAGGAGAAGGGCTTGTCATCGGGGCGGCAGCTGGCCAGTGCTAGGAGTTTAGAGCGCACGGCAGCGGGAGCGGGAGCGGACATGATGGGAAAGGTATCGTGGTGGTGTGGCGGCGTCATTCGGGCGACGATGGTGGTGGTAGTGGTAACACCTGCGGTAGTGATACCACAATCGTATGTTTGATCGGGGTGATGACTGTAGCACAATAGCAGGTGCAGCATCAGACCACAAGCGGGTGATCTTCGTGGCCAAGAGTCAGTCCAGATGAGATGCGATGTCAACTGAAGTTGTGCTCCGGTGGGCAACGCCACGCCACCATATACATGTACAGAGTATACACTTTCGATGCATTTCTCGATACACCATCGACAGCTTGCATCGTTCGTCTTGCATCATCTCGCATGAGCCCAGAGATCGAAAGTGAAAATTCGATAAGCATGGGCACCACACCCACACCACACCCACACCAGACCTCGCAAAGGAACAGACGGCAAGGAAAGCTGGCGGAAACAGTGAAACATGACGGAAAGGAAAGCTGAAGATGAAGATGAAGATGAAGGAAATAAGCTATATCGATCTACCAACACTAATTGCTTTCATGCATGCATGCAGTCAAGCGGAGCTCTCCAAAAAAATCTTGAGACCACAGTACTCTCAAACCCCACTTTCGTGCAGGGCTGGCATCTGTTCGGTCTAGCCCGGTATCTCGGTATCGATAGTTTTGTCTGCCTGGCGACTCGTGAGTCGTGAGTCGTGATGGTAATGACTTTGTCCACTCCACGATGGAAGTCGAATGCTTGGGCCTCTGGGCGTGGCGCAGCAGAGGATACAGCGGCACTGGCGTTGGCGTCACTGTCACTGCGCATGTATGATTGGAGATCTGTCTGGGCAATTGGAGTTGGGAGTTGAGTGGGACGGTTGAGCGCCGGATCTGGCGGAAGCGATGTTGTTGAGTGGCGGCAAGGGAGCATGTTTTCTGTCAGCTAGCTAGCTTTGTAGTCTTTCAAAAACATAGGAGGGTAGGACGGCGTTCTCGAAGATGTACTTTGCACTAAATGGAATTTGGGAAGCATGTGGAGTCGCGAGTCGGGTTATTCTACCCTGATCCTCACGACCTCACCCATTGTTGGAAGAGTCCAGGACTTGACGACGGACATGAACTTCTGAGGGGGTATGGTGCCTAGTTTTGGTGTCCTCTATGGGACGTCACCCTTATATCCTGGAGTCTGTATATAGGACATCATGCTAGCCAGAACTCATGCCATATCTCGATTTTTTCCACAGCCGTGAAATACTGTCTAATCCTCTGCCATCACCGACAAAAGTCCGTGTCAAAACCTCTCGCCACACCCTCCAGTAACTGCAGGCCTCGTCCGCTCTGCCCACCACCAATCCAGACACCAACTCCTTTTGGGCCGACCACAAACTCAGCACACCCATCCTCTTCAATCCTGACCTCACCCGCGCCCCCAAACACATCCCTAAAAATCTCCCCATCCCTTCCCTTACCTACAAACATCCTCTTCCTCGCCACCTTCCCACTCACATTGAGCAATACAGCCATGCCAGCACCAGTATCAACCTCCCCCCTCACACCAACACCAGAACTCGCGAACCTCACCCTTCTGTCTCCCGCTCTCGTCCACCCAACACACGTCTCGTCATCGAAATAATCCAACTGCGGCCCATACGCGTATAACTTCCTCGCCGCCACCAGCACCGGCAACCGGCCTCCACACGACGGCGGTAACGCAGCGCCCGGACACCGCGTGCCGTACAAATCCCCAAAGAAGACGCACGGCTTCGCCGGCGTATCTCTCAACAGTATCAAAGCGTAAGCGTGCGCATGAAACCACGGCGCAACACGCGTCTCCCAGTCCTGCACGCGCTCAGCCCGCTCCTGCGTGTCGTGATTCGTGACAAACGTGACTGAATTTGCGGGCAGCGCCTCTGTGAGCGTATTCTTAAACACTCCGCGGAGGTCGGGGGTTGGCGACCAAGAAAGCGCGACGAGTGCGCCGTGCAGCGAGAAGTCGAAGAGGGACATCCGATAGGACATGCGTTCGATGTAGGCTGTGAGGACGGAGAGGTCGTCTTTGCAGTATTCGCCGACGAAGAAGAAGGGTTTGCCGCCGGCTGAGGTGGCGTGGGCGTCCATGTGTTGGATGAAGGTGTGGGCGAAGGAGGCGGAGAAGTGCTTTACGGCGTCGATGCGCATGCCGGCGAGGGGAGCTTGTTGGCTGAGCCAGACACCCCAGTTGAGGAGGTCGGCACGGACGGCGGAGTGGGACAAATCGTGATTCGCACATAGGACTGGAATTGGTCAGCTGGACGTGTACGTACACCACTGGGGATGATTTAGTAGTTCTATAATGCTTACGATAATCAGCGTTGCCATTCTCATGATCGACATCCTTTGCCCAGCCTTTGTGTCCTGGTCCGACTAACTTGAAAACTGCAACCTCCTTGTTGTAGTCGTTGTAGTCGCAGCCGCTGAAGTGGGCGGAGGTGTATTTCATACTGCTGTGGGTATCGCCACGGCCGGGAAAGTCCCAACATAGCCAGGCTGGTTTGAGTGGTCAGCAGTGAATATGTATACAGTGACGAGAACACCATGACATACCTTTGATGATAGCAGGTTTTGTCAGATCAGTCAGTCGATCGAGAGGGTCACACTTGACAGCCGCAACTTCTTCAGCACGATCTGCCCATGCTTTGTGATTTAGGATGGCATCCCACAGTATACCGAGGTCAAGGCCATTGGCAGTTCTGATCATGTCGACAAGCTCTTCCTTTGTCCCCCATCTTGTTCGACGAGACCCTTTCTGCTCAAACTCCCCAAGATCATATCTGTTGATACGCTTTAGCTTACCGAGTCAACACTACCCTACATGCTAAGCAGGACATACAAGTCATAAACATCATAACCAGTCGACGCCGACGAGCCAGCTTTACAGGCAGGAGGAATCCAAAGAGAATCTATGCCAATCGACTTCAACCCAGGCAGGGAATGTTTCAGTCTGCGCCAGTGCTGTCCTCCATCCTCAGGACTATACCACTCGAAGGCTTCCAAAAGCGTCAAGTTTTCCGCAGGTGGTTGCCTATCAGGTGGAGCAAAGGATTCTTAGTGAGTACGATGAATGAGTAAGCGCAGGAACATTTTGAACGCGATAAACTCGAGGAATCGTGCATGCTTGCAGCACAAAGATGCAGGTACAAGGTACTGGTACGGAGATGTGCAGTGTCTCGTATGCTCAACACTGTGCTCATGCTCATGCTTGATAGAGGTCGGATAGTTACGGAAAGCTCATACCGTGCACGGTCTTGCTGTCTCTATGATTCAGTAATCGCCTCAACATAGTATACGAGTGTAATGATGGTGGTTGGTGGATGAGAGCTTTAATCGCAAACTAATTCCGAAGTAGAATAGACTAAGCTTGTCTGAACTATGAAGGAAGAGTAGCATAGTTCGTTAATGTTCGTGATCGTGATCGTCCTGAGAGTGAAACTTGGTATGACGGGTAATGCCAGAGTGAGTGAAGTGGCGTATTGCATGCGGGATGGCGACATCGGGGGACACGTTGAAACAAGCTTGGCAATGATCCGGCACATCCCATGCACGGGCCCAACCGTTTTGAGACTGATCGCTGCTGTTCTCGAGGGGCCACTGGCACTGTTGCCTTCTCTTACCTGGTTTGAGACTTGCAGGGAAGTCATGTCCAACGACGAAGGATCATACCCTCCTCGGTGGATTGTGTGGCAAAAAACAGCATTGTACACTTGGCTAACGAGTGTGCCTCTAGCAACAAACACATTTGCTTGACGCCAGTATACCTTTGATGAAACACGCCAATTTAGTCGTGCTTCGGACAAAATAACAGTGGCGCAAATGTTCAAGCGGACGTCGAATGGTTTCACCGATGGCACGGCGGGACGTTCAGCGGGCAGACACGCAACGTCCAACAGTTGCGGCTCGGAGTGTTCTCTCCAGGGGTCCTTCCCTGCTGTCAGGTCAATCATAGTACACACCATACGCAAGCTGACCTTTGTGGTGAACCTTGTGTTGATGTCAAGTATCACTCGACGACAGCAGTATTGTTGAACAGGGCAAAAAACAGTACACTCTCGGAGACCGACAGTGTTGAGAAACGCCACTTACGATGGCAATAAAAGGACAACATGTCATGGCATCATTGCCAATATTAGTGTCGTCTCATGGTCGATACTACTCCTCGATGTACGAATGCATCGCGAGGAGTGAATGCCCAACCAGTAAGCTACAAGTTGAGGCATGAATTAAGCCTCGTTTAGGCGCGAGCAGCTAGCTGGTATATTGCAGATTAAGTTTTGCACTATCGAAATCAAGATGATGATTGGCAAATCCCCGAGGATGATCGATATTGCTCAAAGGGGGCGTGAGATGTGCATCCAGGCTGCGGCTATGGCTTGCGTTTCGAGTAAAGGTTTCGTTCGTGTACTTTGTTTCACGCCTCCTTTGGGAACAGAAGTGGTGTATGTGATCGATGCGAGGTTAGAATTGGCACGTTTCCTAGCATGGTTAGACCGAGGGCACACACGTGTAGAGAGAGTTTGCATGAAACCAAGCTTAATAGCATGCAGTGGCGGGAAGTCGTTCAATTGCATGTTTGCATTCGCACGGTAAAGTCTGGCGTGTCACACTTGTTTTGGCTTTGGTCACAGAACAATAATCATTCCACAAGCAAGGAGCCTGGCTGATGCTCGGTACAGCCTAGATGCGTTTCAGATGACCCAGTTCGAATTAGACTCGGCCGCAATAATGTAAAAGTGACGCAAGCGTTGTGACGATAGGCCAGGCATGCGTGCAGTAAAATGCCTGTCCGATACTGTATTGATTTGTAAGGAGATGACGCGGATGTGGCAAAGTAGAGAATTGTGAGAACAAGGACGGCTTCACGGCAGAGGATGGCTTGAAAGCCAGGTAGCTAGGTAGAGATGTCAGATGAGACGATGGTCTGAGGTGAGAGTGAGAAGACTGATGGGACGAAAGAGAAGCTTCACACGACCTCCCAAGTAACAGGTGCCTTGATCGAACAGCCGTTGCAGCCAACCGTCTGTGTTCCTTCGGAAAATCAGATTTCTGCACCTCACTCGTGTAAATCGAGTTTGAAAAACGTCACTTTCAACCGCATCATCTCTCATCCCACTTTGGGTGACCACACGTAAGACGCTTATTGGTCATATTCGTCTTCTGATCTGGTCTTCTCTGTTCCGACATGTCAGAGGGCCGGTGGCCGACTTCCTTCACAGTGAGGAGCACTACCCGATTGCTGCTTTATTGTGATGACGCGCCGAAATTCTCCTCTCTAGCCGCCGCCATCTCCCGTCTGGACAATACTGCACGCATCGGACAGAAATTAGGGATTTCTCCTCGGCTTGCTTGAGCTGATTCTCGGTGTGATATGAGCTGAGGTGACTGGCCAGCCCTACGCCCGTCTGCCGTCTGCTCTGCAAAATTGTCCCTTGTTCGGTTGAGGTCTGAGAGCTTTCAAAGATATCAACGATAGTGGAGACCTCTTCGCGCGAATTTGCGCCATGACCCTGATGACAGAAGACTTCGAAACCGATTAGGCCGATGATGCGACTTTCAACGCTTGTACCTGACGGTTGAATCCCTGCTTAGCCTCTCTCTGCCTTCTTTGCACATCACTACTACTCGTCGAGTCGTCGTCGTCCACGTCTCCGTCGCCGTCTCCGTGATCTGATCTGATTTGATATTATGCAAAAAATTCAACTCAACTCGACTACTCAACGTCGAGCCCACCTGCAGACTGATGCTTGTCACTTGCACCGCCTCGCCGTCATCTTCACAACTCAACTCTCACCACTTCTCACTGTTCTCAGACCCGAGTCCGAAGATTACAACATGGTGTGGATAATGGTGGAGGAGAGAGGGAGTGGACTCCATCCACTCTAGCATGCCCAACTGACAGGATCGTCATCTCGTCCCAATAATTGGAGACGGCCGGCTCGCTTTGAAACTTTCAGACAGACTTGACACACGAGCCACCTGCAAGCCCACCGCCCCTCTTCCCACGCATCATGTTGAAGTCTCCGAGCTCAGCTAGGATCGCGCAAAGCATGGAGAAATACCACTGTTTGGCCAAGCATTGTCTGGTCCGCTCTCCACGCCTCTTGCCCCTTCAATCTAACCGCTTGTATTGTACAATACCCTCATGAGAACCACTCTGCTTTCCTGTTTCAACTTTACTCAATTACTACCTCACCCGATCCCTTTCGACGCCTTCTCCTTTCACCTCCACCTCCACCTCATTCTCTCGCCTTCTCTCGCTCTCCGCCTCGACGCGTCCTTCCTACCAACTACCTTCGTTATTGCTTCTCTACACGCTCTCTTCCCATGCAGCAGTAGTGTTCACGACATATAACTTACACAGGGCTTCTGGACCACGGTGTCAAACCCACATTCACCATGGCTCCCACCACATTACTCCTCACAGCAGCGCTCACTTTACTGTCGAGTGTTGTAGCCCTTCCCTGGACTGCGGACCAGGTCTTATGGAACCTCAACCAGAATGAAAACGCAAACTCACCGCTGGAATACTGGGGACAACGGACGAATCACACATACAACCCCTCGCCGAAGAACTGGCGGATGCCCTTCTATGCCCTTACAGCTGATAGATTCGCTGATGGCGACCCAACCAACAACGAAGCCAACGGAACCGTCTTCGAGCACAATTGGATGTCCAACCAGTTTCGGTTCGGAGGAGATGTGCTTGGCGCCATGAACAGTCTGGATTACTTACATGGTTTCGGCATAAGAGCAAGTACGTAACGGCAATGATCATGCTTCTGCTGAGGGCACGCACTAATACATCTCCCTTCATAGTCTACATGACCGGATCTCCTTTCATAAACCAGCCTTGGGCCGGTGATGGGTACGGTCCTCTCGACTTCACCCTTCTCGATCATCACCACGGCGAAATCACACAATGGCAAGACTTCATCGACCACGCACACTCACTTGGAATGTACATAATCCTGGATAACACGGTATCGACCATGGGAGACCTTCTCGGTATGCAAGGTTGGGACAACGCAACGATATCTGTGCCTTTCGATTGGAACGAGTATGATTATGACTGGAAGAGCAGCAGACGCTATTGGGACTTCCAGCCTGGCAACGACCAGAATGACAGCTGCGTATATCCTCGCATGTGGGCTCAAACTGGATATCCCGTGGACCAAAGTGTTTTGCAGGCTGAACAGGTCGCTGGATGTCGTAACTCCGACTTCGACTCATACGGTGATGTTCCCGGTACCGGTACCTTTTCGACGGAACAGATGCAACTCTCCAAGTTCGATTCCGTGCAAGACCGTCTCAGGGAATGGTCGCCAAGTGTCATGGACAAACTCAAGATCATGTCTTGTATGCAGATCGCCATGCTTGACATTGATGGGTTCCGTTTCGATAAAGCTGTGCAGATCAATATCGACGGTCTCGCTGATTTCGCTACCTATCAGCGCCAGTGTGCCAAGCGCTTCGGCAAGCAGAACTTCCTCATTGTTGGCGAGTTGGTCGCTGACGACACGCTGGCTGCCATTTACGTCGGACGTGGTCAACAACCTGACCAGTACTTTGACTCTGAGGTTGACGTGTTGACGAACCCTCCCAACGCTTCTACCTATGTGAGACCTCAAGGACAGGCTGCTCTTGACGGGTCGGCGTTCCAATATGCCATTTATGGTTCTCTGGCTCGTTTCATCGGCATGGACTCACCATGGGGTGGTGCTGGCGGTGTTGATTGGGCTAACTGGTGGCACCTTCTGACCAAGACGAACGACATGTACAACGATATTACCGGTGAATATGATCCTCGGCAAATCTTCGGTACCACCAATCAGGATATCCTACGTTTCACTGCCTTAGTGAACGGTACGGAAAGGCAGCTCCTTGGTCTGATGGTGACTATGCTGCAAATGCCTGGTATTCCCATGCTGCTGTATGGTGACGAGCAAGCTTCCTACATTCTGGAAAACACTGCCGACAACTATGTCTATGGTCGTATGCCTATGGCCTCTGCTCGAGCCTGGCAACTCCACGGCTGTTACCAGCTTACAGACACACCATATGTCAATGTTAACATAAACAGCTCCAGATACGGCTGTCACGACCAGGGTGTCTCACTTGACCATCGCGACCCTGCGCATCCCATGCGTAACGCTCTCAAGCGGATGTTCGAGATGCGCCGTCAATACCCAACGCTCAATGATGGATTCAACCTTACTACCCTGTCTTCGCAGACCTTCGATGTCTACTTGGCTGGTGCCTTTGTGCCGACTTCTGACCACATCGCCACGACTTTTGGTATCTGGAGTGTATACAGAGGTCGCCAGGAGAATACACAGGATCTCAGCGGCACTGGTGCTGGTAACCAGGGTGTTTGGTTCGTCTACCATAACCGTGCAGATGTCATCACCTACACTTTTGACTGCACCACATTAAACGCGTCCGAGGCTTTCATCGCACCATTCGAACAAGGTACAACAGTCAAGAACCTCTTCTGGCCGTACGACGAATACACTCTTGGTTCCTCTGCTATCACTCAAAGCGTCGAGAACTCGACTCAACCTAATGGATGCTTTGAAGCGATTCAGCTAACCCCGTACGAGTTCAAAGCTTTCGTGCCGAAAGATGCCTGGTTGACACCTGCACCGTCGATCACTCAATTCTACCCTGGCCACGACCAGCGTATACTGTCGACTGTTGCCCTCGGTCAGCAGGAGACTGTCGACTTTGAGCTCTACTTCTCATACGAGATGGACTGTAACGGAATGGCCTCTGTTATCACAGTGGCTTCGACCACCCAGGACGGCACTACAGCTCAATTGGACAATTCAACCATTTCGTGTGCCGCTGTCAATGGTACCGTGCCATACACTGGAGCAGTTGGAAATGCTTGGGTATACCGCGCCAGCCTCGTCGGTGTATCGAATGGTGTCCACACCATCACCGTGAACAATGCGACTACTGCAGATGGAACAGCTTCTACTGGTGCCAAGGACACTTTCATGCTCAGAGTTGGTCAAGCTGACAACCCGGTCGTCTTCCCGTGGTCTGCAAATTACACCAGTAACATCTTGAACAAGAACGCTGCGGGCGAGCTATACCTCACCATGCGCGCGCCAGGTGCCGAGCTATTCCGTTATTCTACAAACTGGGGTTCAAGCTACAGTCCTTGGATGAACTACACAACTGCAGACACACCAATCACTATCCTTCCATGGAACGGTACAGTGGAACAGCAGTGGGAGGGTACGCATGTTGAGCTCAACTTCTGGGGTAGTATGATTGCGAGCGCGGATCACATCCAGCATGCTGATCTCATGGGCGAACCACAGACTCCACGCCACTGGCCTCATGCCTGGGTTCAAGGACCATTCAACCAGTATGGTTATGATGGTGGTCTTGCCTCTCAGATGTCCATGGATGACGCAGACAATCTCTGGACGTTTGATCTTGTCGACGAATGGCCAAGCAAGTTTGAGGTCAATGTTTGGGGTATGAACCCTGATGGCCGACCAGATATCTCCCTGGCATTCGGTGATATCGACAACGATGGTGTTCTAGATCTGCTTCCGCCCAACACCCTGTCCAAGAACATTGTCAATGTCACGATTCCTCCTCGTGGCTCCCTTGGCTGGAGAATCAAAGTCAATGACGGCAACTGGGGCTACACTGTTGTCGGTGTAGGTAGTTCTGCGACCCAGATCGTACTAGCCCTTGTTCTGGCCTTTGTCCCAATCCTCACTGGTATCGCTGGTATATGGGCATATACACGTGCCTTTTACCAGGTCAAATTCAACCAAGCTGGAGCTAGCGTCAAGCGCAGCTTTTTACCGTTCTCCCGCGCAAAGGACGGCGAAAAAGTTCCCACTCAGGCCAACTTGCCAAAGGAGCAACTCGAGCTGCGTGAGGCAGTCATGGGATTATTCAAGCGCCATCATGACGACGATGATGATGCCACTCTTCGTGGTGACAGCTCTTCTCTCGAGCTCGCCAGCGCCGTCGAGGCTGCCATCGGTGCGCCAAACAGACGCAAGGTTCTCATCGCTACCATGGAGTACAACATTACCGACTGGAACATTGGTGTGAAGATTGGTGGTCTTGGTGTTATGGCAGGTCTCATGGGAAAGAACCTTGGTCACCAGGATCTCATCTGGGTTGTGCCTTGTGTCGGTGGAATCGATTACCCCATTGACCAGCCAATTCCTTCATTCTGGGTCCGCATCCTCAACACAGACTACGAGGTCAAGGTGCAAACTCACCAAGTCGCCAACATCACTTACGTTCTACTCGACTCCCCTGTTTTCCGTGCTCAGACGAAGAAGGACCCGTACCCCGCCCGCATGGACGACTTGGACTCTGCTGTTTACTACTCAGCGTGGAATCAGTGTATCGCTCATGCTGTCGACAGGTGGAACCCAGACTTATACCACATCAACGATTACCATGGCACAATCGCACCACTCTATCTTCTCCCAAGGACAATTCCTTGCGCATTCTCTCTCCACAATGCCGAATTCCAAGGTCTCTGGCCCATTAAGACTCCAGGTGAGCGGGCTGAGATCTGCGGTGTGTACAATTTGCCACCACGCATCGTTGAGAAGTATGTCCAATTCGGTGAAGTCTTCAACCTACTACACGCAGGAGCCAGCTACCTCCGCATTCACCAGAAGGGTTACGGTGCAGTAGGTGTCTCCAACAAGTACGGCAAGCGTGCTTGGGCAAGATATCCCATCTTCTGGGGTCTGTCTGACATTGGTGGATTGCCCAACCCTGACCCATCTGATACCGCTGTTTGGGACAAGGTCTTGGTCAATCCCAATGAAGTAGTCATTCGACAGGATCTGGAAGCTGAGCGCGGCGAGTTCCGCAAACAATGTCAGGAATGGGCTGGGCTTAACATCGACCCTGAAGCTGAGCTTTTTGTCTTTGTCGGTCGTTGGTCCATGCAGAAGGGTGTCGACCTCATCGCTGATTGTTTCTACTCCGTTCTCGATTCCAACCCGAAGGTTCAGCTTCTCTGTGTCGGGCCTGTCATTGACTTGTATGGCAAGTTCGCTGCCTTGAAGCTTGCCAAGATGATGGAGAAGTACCCTGGTCGTGTCTACTCCAAGCCTGAGTTCACGGCACTTCCTCCTTTCATCTTTACCGGTGCCGAGTTCGCTCTTATTCCATCCCGTGACGAACCTTTTGGCCTCGTTGCTGTGGAGTTTGGTCGCAAGGGTGCTCTTGGTGTTGGTGCTCGTGTCGGTGGTCTTGGTCAGATGCCTGGCTGGTGGTTTACTGTTGAGTCCACCACCACCAAGCACATGACCAACCAGTTCAAGGCGGCAATTCGCGGTGCTCTCGCTTCCAATACGGAAACTCGCGCACTGATGCGTGCTCGTTCGGCTGTGCAGAGATTCCCTGTTGCACAATGGGTTGAGGATTTGGAGAAGCTGCAAACCACTGCACTCAAGATTCACAACCGTGAAGCTAACAAGGCTTACAAGAAGTCTGCAAAGAGCTCCAACGTGACAACACCATTCCTGATGACTGGCTACTCCAGCCCGCTATTGGGTTCTCAGACTCCTGGTACGGCAACACCATCAGGCTTCCACTCTCAGCTCCCCACCGCACCTGGCTCAGCCTGGGCATCGCAAGCCAACAGCAGAGGACCTAGCAGAGCCAACACCCGCCCATCCTCTCCGACTCGTGGTGCACTGCCTTGGGACGACAACTCGCCACCGATCATCCCCTCGACATTCGGGCCTGGTCACGTCGACGAGGAACCAGTTGAGATCAACTCTATTGACCGTATCAGGCAGAAGTTGAGAGGAATGAAATCTCGCAACTTCAGTGGAAGCTCAAGCCGTGATCACAGCCGTGCAAACAGCCGCGCAGGCAGCCGCGCCGGCAGTCCAACACGTTCTTCATCTGTCAGCCACAACTACCTCCCCAACGGGGGCAACCCAGTCACTCCTCGACGTGCAGCAAGCAACAGCCATCTGTTCGCTGGCGTTCTTGCCAACAATCGTGGCAGCACCATCATCGAAGATGAAGAGTCAAATAACAGGGCCGCAGCTTCACCAGGATCACCAGACACACCCAACAGTGCCACCAACTTCCTGACCCCAGGTCAGCTAGTTGCACCTTCGCCAATCTACTCTCCTGCTGGAGGGGTCTCCCGTCAAACGTCCATGCTTGATCTCAAAGCCATCAAGCCTGAAGGCGACCGCAAGGACTACAGCCTGCAAAGAGTTGATCCATTCTTCACCGACCCAACTGGCTTGTACTACAGGAACTTTGACCACATGCTTGACGGTGTTGACTCGAGCAACTCGGAAGGATCAATGGCCATCGAGTCCTTCCTCATGAAGAGTGAAAAGGAATGGTTCCAACGTTACCAGACTGCCAAGATGGGCACATCCAAGAAGGGTGCCGCCGCGTCTGTCAGATCTGTCAGCCGCTGGTCCGGCTCCGACAGCGCGACCGAGGTAGGCGAGAACGACTCCAACCACAACGCCGACTACGACAAGAAGCAATTCGAAATCGACGCCGACTACGTGCGCCCGAGCAAGATCGCCCGTATCCTTCAGCTCAAGCTAGGCGACTGGCCACTCTATACCATCATCCTCGCCCTCGGTCAGATCCTCGCCATAAACTCCTACCAAGTGACCCTCCTCACGGGCTCCATCGGTGAGAGCGCAAACAAGCTCTACATTGTCGCCAGCATCTATCTCCTCGCCTCCTGCGGCTGGTGGGTCCTCTACCGCACCCTAAAATCCGTTTACGTCCTCGCCTTGCCCTGGTTCTTCTACGGCCTCGCCTTCTTCCTGATTGGAATGGGCCCCGCCTCCGGTAACGCAAACACCTGGGCCTGGATCGACAACGTCGCTACAGCCATGTACGCCATTGCCGCCTCCTCCGGCTCCCTCTTCTTCGGCATCAACTTCGGCACCGACGGCGGTGCGCCTGTGAAAACTTGGGTCTACCGCGCTTGTGTCATCCAGGGGACGCAGCAGATTTACATCGCCGCGCTCTGGTACTGGGGCGACGCTTTGACCTCGCTCACCAACGCCGGCCTGGGCACCGCAAATCTACTCACATCCCACGTATCTCTCGCCGCAGTCACGACCCCCATCGCCCTCCTCCTCTGGGCTCTAGGCATAATCTCCTACCTCGGCCTCCCCTCCTACTACCACCAAACCCCCGGCGCCATTCCCTCCTTCTACCGCTCCGTCTTCCGCCGCAAAATCGTCCTCTGGTTCTTCATCACAGTCATCATCCAGAACTACTTCCTCTCCGCCACCTACGGCCGCAACTGGTCGTACCTCTGGTCTTCCACCCACGCCCCGGGCTGGGCCATCCTGATCCTGGTCCTCGTCTTCTTCGTCGGCGTCTGGGCGGCTATGATGACGGGCTTCCACCGCCTGTCCCAGCACCACTCCTGGATCCTGCCCATTTTCGCCATCGGGCTCGGCGCGCCTCGCTGGGCCCAAATGCTCTGGGGTGTCGGCGGCTTGGGGACGTATGTTCCCTGGGGCGGGCCTGTCGCTGGTGCCCTCCTCGGAAGGAGTCTGTGGCTCTGGCTGGGCGTCCTGGATGCGGTGCAGGGCGTGGGCTTTGGAATGATCCTCCTGCAGACGCTGACGAGGTTCTACGTTGTGTTTGCGCTGATCGCGGCGCAGGTTATCGGATCTGTAGCCACGATTGCGGCACGTGCGAGCGCGCCCAATGCAGAGGGCCCGGGAGGACAGTTCCCTAACTTTGGACTGCATCCGACTAGTGCGGCGAGTGAGGGGTGGTTTTGGGGCGCGTTGGTGTTTCAGCTGATTATCTGTGTTGGGTTTTTCAGGTTCTTTAGGAAGGAGCAGCTTTTTAAGCCGTAGATGGGTGCATGAGGAAGAGGTGGATGTGGATGTGGACGTTGGAGAGGGAAGATGGATGTTGTTTCTCTTCTGTGTATGATGGATTATGGATATTGCATTGCAATGGAGTTTGAGTACTGGGATGGATATGGGATATATTAGACATGACTGTACAGATAGATTGATGTTCAGATGAGCGCTGAGCGCCTTCCTTTCGTTAGATATACCCTCGCAGATACAATGGAAGATATATAAATACTTGAGGCTCATCTTTCTTTTGTGACTGTCCCTTCGCAGTCGATTAGCTACTTTAGCGGCCTGGCCTTCTCGCTTGCCGTCCTAGGCAGGCCATGTGTTGCCGGGCTTACGGCACCGCAGTATCCATGTCTTCTCGATCGAGGCAGCAGAGTCGAGAGGAAATGAACAGAGCAAGGAGGTAGACATGGAGTGCGAGTGACATCAGCTGTCACTACACGTGCAGGCATTTGGAGACTATGAAGAGAAGGTCACAGCATGTCAGTCATATCCAACCAAGACAGGGAGAGGAAAGCGCACAGGCAAGAAGGAAGGTAGAGCATTCTTTTTCAATCTCAAATCGCAAGCAGTAAACGCAGAACTATATCCATGTTGGAAAGGTCTGCATTGAGTTCCTCGGGCACTCGTTGGCCAAGGACATGGCTCCATCGCGTCTCGATTACACCATGTCACTTCTCAGCTCGCTGGCTGGAAATGATGGCATCATCTTGAATCCGTGTCGTGTGTGTGACGAGAAGCACCACTGTGTCCTCTCGAGAATCCCTCTCACGTCATGTCATCGCATCTCATCGCATTTCGGTCGTCATCGTCGATCACTCCTCTGATCAGAGCACTTGCATGCATTCACCAGCTCAAGTCTTGACCTGAAGGCGCATCCCAGCCGTCGTTGGTGCTGGCAGCCAAAGCGGCGGCAGGAGCAGTCACAGGTGCAGTAGCAGGTGCTGCGGGTGCACCCCAGCCATCGTCAGCAGTAGCAGGCTCAGCCGCGGAAGCGCCAGACTCATTGCCCCAACCTCCACCACCAGCGTCACCAGCGTCACCAGCGTCACCATTCTCACCTGCATCCTCAGCATCCTCACCGTCCAGACTGGCGTCATCCCAGTCAATGGCTGCACACTCCTCGGGCTTGTACTGCTCGAGGAAGTCGGGAATGGGCTGCTGGTTCTCGAGGAGCAGCTTGACGAGATCGGGAGCGAGGCCCTCATCGCGTTCGTTGTAGAAGGATGTGGCCTGACCCTGGTTGCCGATGCGTCCAGTACGACCAATGCGGTGCACGTATTCGTTGATGCCGCCATACATCGTGGAAGGCAAGTCATAATTGATGACATGCATGATCGACCTGATGTCGAGACCACGAGCGGAGACAGCAGACGCGACCAGGATGGGGACCTTGCCAGTGCGGAAGGCACGGATTGCGTCCTCACGCTCGCGCTGGGTGCGTTCACGATGGATTGAGGTGACGGGCATTTTCTGACAATGTCAGTGATGGTCAGGAACGTCGGATTGAGATACACATACCGCGTTGTAAAGGAAGTCATCGACCACGTCGACCGTGCCGGTATTGTTGCAGAAGATCAAGGTACGAGCAGGCGGCAGCTATCACAATGATCAGTAAATCGCAGCCAGATACCCATCGTCACACTCACATCTTCCAAGAGCTCGATCAAAGCCTTTTGCTTCATATTCCCCTCCACCCAGATGACCTGCAGTGTGTCAGAAGAAGGCACAACGATGGTCTGACAGATACACTTACATCTTGTCTGATATTCTTGAGTGTACTTCCCGTGCGTCCGACCTTGATCCTCACGTGGTCCGGGTCCAGGTACTGCTTGGCCAGAGCCCTGGCTTGCTTCGGAAAGGTAGCGCTGAACAATAGGAATTGGTGATCCCCTGAAGATTAGTCAGATGACGTTGACCAGGAAAGCAGGAATATATTCACCTTCCATAGAGCTGGCACCACCACCGAGCAACGGCTTCATCTCTTCTTCCCAATCATCCTGCAGAAGTTCATCTGCCTCATCGATGACGGTGTACTTGAGACGATCGAGCGACAACCAACGAGGCTCGTTCTCAACAACGTCCTTGAGTCTACCAGGAGTGCCGATGAGGACATCGCAGCCTCGCTTCAGCTCCTCGATCTGTTCGCGTTTTGGCGCACCGCCGTACAAACATGCCGGACGCAGCATGGAGCGATAGCAGAATCGACGTGCGTCGTCGAAAATCTGCATGGCCAACTCGCGAGTTGGGCACATGATGAGTACCAGAGGTTCGGCTCTCACAGCATCGCTGGCGGGATTGTAACGAAGCGGATTTGGTCTAGCGGCAGCAAGCTTCTTCGCCTTACCCATGAGACGGGACAAGATCGGAACAAGGAAGGCGGCAGTCTTTCCGGAACCTTTGGGATGTTAGCAATGAATGGCTTCTGGCATGCCGAGTCACCTACCGGTTTGAGCCACAGCAACAAGGTCGTTGCCAGTGAGTACAGCAGGGATACTGTAGGCTTGGATTGGCTGTGGAGATATGTTAATTCATAGTTTCACGTTGACATCGGACAATGGAGAGACTGACTGTTGGGCCGTTGTACATGCAAAGTTGGAGGTTCTCGAGCATCGTTGGGTGAAAACCGGCGTCAGCGAATGCTTGGATTGGCCTGACCTTCTCACCACCCTCGATCTCAACGGGGATCTCGTTATAAGCACCAATGTCGACGCCTGCTTGGGAGACGTGTGCTTTTCCGCTTCGAAAGAGTTCGTCTTCGAGGTCGGGAACGCGAGGACCAACTGGGTGGGATCATGTCAGCATGCTACTGAGGTCGTTACCATAGCGTTGACTTACCGTCGCCATACTCGTCAACCCACTCATATTTCGCAGCGTTGTGCGCCCAGACTGGGATCGCACCGGACTCCTCATGGATATGCGCAGTGTCGCGGTCTGCACCAAGTGCTTCGTAGTTTAATGGCGTTCTGGCAACCCAGCCCCCGACACGTTCAGAGTCCTGGCCAGCGGCAGACCCATCGTGACCATTTTCGTGCTGTGTGATGCCGTCAGTGTCGGCAGCGCCGTTGACCGCCTGTGACATGTCCCCCATGTCGAAGGCATTTGCAGGAGCGTTCCAACTCATGATGTGACCTGTAGGTTGAGGTGAAGATGTCAACGCTCTGATGAGATATGTGTTCGAGATGAAGAAGATCGCGAGGTAAGTGATGAGTCTTCAAGGAGGTGTGGAAGGTTGAGCAAAGATTGGAGGTGGATGAGGGAGCTAAATAGGTCGAGAGTTGATGAGGAATGAGGCCTGAGACGTGAAGTGAATTTGGCCTCGAAGTCAATCCAAAAGACCGCTGCAAGTGATTGTTGTTGTACTGCAAACACGCAAACTGACCTGGATCCGAAACTATTTGAGTAACGGAGCGTTGTAGTTGAAAGAAGTTGAAGCGAGAGAGTTGTTGATGATTCTGCGGATGCGAGAAGAGATTGGTAATGGAGAAGAAGAAGAAGATGGAGTTAGGAGAAAGACGAAGGTGGAAGGAAGAAAGGCAGAAGAGATGTGGGAATTGCAAGGTGAGACCGCAATGGGACTAGGCGACCGGCCATTGCCGTGGGTTGTGACGTGTCGATCTTCCATCAGTTTGAGAGTGAAACAGCGCTGAAACTCGGCGCTGGTAGACGGATATCGTAAGAAAACTGAACCTGCTATGCTGGAGCCTCACATTGGAGTTATCACATTGAATCTTACGTGTTCTCGTCTTCATAAAGTGATTGCGAAAAGACACATGGAGGCAACAGCACGCAGATTTGCAGCTAGAGTTTGACAAACTGCAGTCCGTTTGTGTTTCACTGCCAACGCGTCTTTCCGATGAGCTGAGGATCTATGGATCTACGCGAACTGCGCCGGATTGACTGATCTGAGTTTCGTGAATTCTTGGACGAGCTTCTGACTTCAGCAAGGACAGGGTGAAGACCTCATCATGTTCGGGTCTGAGAAGATCAAACCATGCAGTATGGTATCTGGACGACATCGGATCAAGTCACCAAGTTACCCGACCGTGCCTGTTCTCGTTCCCTCATATAGCAGAGCGTAGAATCCATCCCAGGTCCCCTCAAGCAATATAGTAATTCAGCAATGCATTGAGATCGCTGGCTTCGATGATGTGGTGATTCGCGGCAGCGCATCCACAATTCTTCGCGTCACGTGACGTGTAATTGCCGATCCAGCCTCCAGCACTTCCAGCTGTACTTCGTACCAAAGGACTGCAGTATCGATCGCGCCAAATAGATATGCTTGCTCGGCATGGTGCAGCTGAGAAGTCGGGGACGCAGGAAGGTGATTGCGGAGTCATCGGACGATGGAGAGGAAGAAGAGCATGCCGTCAAGAAGCAGCCCAGCCAAAAAGACGTGACAGAGACAGAGACAGCCTCGCCAACTCCATCACCTCGGAAGCAGACCCAGACGAAGAAGAACAAAGGGAAGGCAGCTGTCAAACCGCCGGCGAAGACTATCTTCTCGTTTTTCAATGCAGCCACACAGAAGCAGAGCACTCAGGTCCCTCGTGTTCAGCAATCTGTAGAGACAATACCCAGCACTTCTGCAATAGATGACATCTCGGACGATGAGGCTCACAGCAAGTACAACCCACTCAGCAAGTTCACTGCCACGGGACTGAAGCGCAACTTTGCCTCGACTCAAGCCACATCCAGTTCGCAGCTCGAATCGCAAGGTAGCGGAAATGCACGAAAGTTTCTCAAGACCTCAGCAGAGGATAAGGCAGTGCCTGCGCTTCCGAGCTCCACATCACGCGCCAAGGATACTAGACAGGTAGACACGCTACCTTGGACTGAAAAATACAGCCCGGGAAGTCTTGATGATGTTGTGGTGCACAAGAACAAGATTGCAGATGTTCGTACCTGGTTGGAAGCAGCACTGGAAGGCAAGCCATACAAGAAAGTGCTGGTACTGAAAGGCCCAGCAGGCTCTGGAAAGACGACATTGCTTCAATGTCTTGCACAAGTGCTGAAGTTCAAGATTGTGGAATGGCGGAATCCAGCTTCGTCTGATTTTATATCACAAGACTACCAATCTATCACAACGCAATTTGACGAATTCCTCAATCGCGGGCGGATCTTTGGTGGGCTTGACATTGCTGGTGCGAATGGTCAGATCGTGACTGAGGAAGAGATGGAAAAGTCAGCGCTAGAGCAGATTATTCTAGTCGAGGACTTTCCCCATACTGTCTTGCGATCGGTTCCTGCCTTGCAGGCCTTTCGCAGCTCGATATTACAGACACTCGCTTCGAACCTCACACAGTCTGGCAAATCAAGACCCGTTGTGCTGGTGATGTCAGAGTCCGCGACAATGGGCACCGCAAGCTCGACAGATAGCACTACCGCGCATCGTCTGTTAGGTCCCGACATCTTGCATCATCCGAGTGCTACTGTGATTGAGCTCAATCCAGTAGCCACTACATTCATCACGAAGGCGCTCAAGCTGATTCTGGACAAGCACCGCAAGTCTACTGGATCGTCTTTCAGTCCTAGCCAGGCTGTGATCACGAAGATTTCCGAGATAGGTGATCTTCGCAATGCAACGTCAACACTTGAGTATCTCAGTGTGGGTCGTCAAAACGATGTCCTCGCGTCCAAGTCGGCCACTGCTAAGACTAAGTCTCGCTCCGCAAAGGC
>Ga0058698_10000145_pt1 | contig 40614 bp, 50 predicted proteins | sample AgamicAsSfe_FD_67288 | JGI IMG/M metagenome (GOLD analysis project Ga0058698, IMG submission 67288) | Agave microbial communities from Guanajuato, Mexico - As.Sf.e | ecosystem: Host-associated > Plants > Phyllosphere > Phylloplane/Leaf | place: Guanajuato, Mexico | collected 2012-05-30
CACGGCCGCATCGCGCACTTCGTCGTCGAAAAGCCCATGGTCCTCGGCCACGAATCCTCGGGCATCATCCACTCCGTCGGCTCCGCCGTCAAGGACCTCAAGAAGGGCGACCGTGTAGCCATGGAGCCCGGCCAACCCTGCCGCCACTGCGTCCGCTGCAAAGAGGGCAACTACAACCTGTGCTTCGACATGGCCTTCGCCGCAACACCACCCTACGACGGCACACTCTGCCGCTACTACAGGATCCCCTCCGACTTCTGCTACAAGCTCCCCGACAGCATGAGTCTCGAGGAAGGCGCTGTAGTCGAGCCCCTCGCTGTCGGCGTGCATATCACCAGGCAAGCTGGCATTCGCCCTGGTCAGAGCATCGTCGTGTATGGCGCGGGTCCGGTGGGGCTGCTGTGCATGGGTGTCGCGAAGGCATACGGCGCAGATAAGATTGTGGCCGTGGACATCAACGAGGAGCGACTTGCGTTTGCGAAGAAGTACGCTGCTACACACACATTCAGCTCCACACGAGGCGAGACACCAGAGGAGAGCGCCCAGCGCTTAATCAAGGAGTGCGACCTTGGTGTTGGTGCTGATGCAGCTATTGATGCGTCTGGTGCGGAGCCTTGTATTCAGGCGGCCCAGTACGTGCTCAGGACGGGTGGGACGTATGTCCAGGGTGGAATGGGCAAGCCGGATATCAACTACCCGATCATGGCCATGTGCACGAAGGAGCTTACCACGAAGGGAAGCTTCAGATATAGCTCGGGTGATTACGCTGCTGCGGTCGGGTTGGTGGCGCATGGCAGGATTAGTGTCAAGGAGTTGATTTCGAAGAAGGTGGCGTTCAAGGATGCGGAACAGGCGTTTGAGGACACGAAGAATGCGAAGGGCATCAAGATCCTCATTGCTGGACCCGAGTAGATTAGAGGTGTGTAATGGAGGGATCGACGGGAGAGATGGCGTGAGACGGAGTGTATCATAGCTACTCATCATGTATTAATGAAGACCATGCATATAGTCAATACAGGCTCAAATATCATATATCAAATTGTACTGACTTGAGCTTGATTTGCGAAACTTATGCTTACTGGTCAGGCTTCAATCTCGTTCGTGTATATATCCCACATCTGGCCCTATGAATCTATTCCGTCAACCTCCTCGCACGCCTGGATCATGCTCGCCCTTCAACACACAACCATCATCTGTGAAACACATCCATCCTTGACTTCCCCCTTATACTCATACATATCTCAAGCCGCCCCAGCCACCCTCACGTCTTATACTCCCGCTCTGGCAGCCACGAAGCACTCATCCCCCTGCCATTCCATCACTCATCCAGCCACCAACTTGATCTCAATCAGGTGGTGCCCGTGGACACAATGCAGAGTACCTCAGCAGATCATCTTCATGTCTGCCATGGCGCTGCCTGACGCCATCAGAAGAGCGGAAAGCATCTCCTGCACATTCTGGCCAATCGCTCATCTCTCATCTCTCATCCCTGCTCCCCTCCACATCAGCATCACTGACCACATTCAGCGCGACGGCCAGATTCTGCAAATTCGTGCGCAACATGCCCGAGCTGTTGCGGGAGGAGGGACGTTCCGCCATTTGATTCTGGTTTTGATTCTGGTTCAGAGTACTTTCCACATCTCGGCGTCCTTGCGTAGCGTCAGCTTCGTCGTCAGCTTCGTCGTCCCGCTCGCTCGTGGTGGTGGCTGTACGGACCGCTTCCGCTTCTTCTTGCTCCTGCTCATCAGCTAATTGCTGTTCGATACTCAGTCGTGCCATCAACGACTCATCGTTGGACTCGCGGCTCATGTAGCTAGCTTCCATATCGTTCTGATCCTCACTCAGTATATCGTCGTCCTCTATATCGTGGTCTTCCTCTGCATCACTTCCCTCCTCCTCACTTCCCCTTCGACTTTCCCGATCCCGGCCCTGCTGCTGCCGCCGCGGAGGTGCCTCATCACCGCTATCACTAGGCGAAATATCCGCCAAATCCAGCGGCGCCTCCCGCCAATAGTTGAAATCTGTAAAGTCCTCGCCGCCTTCATGCACGAGCGTGCCGACAGGAGGGAAGAAATGGTCGACTGTTTCGCGCATGCTGACGTAGCCGGTTTTGTACTTGCTCAGGGAGAGCAAGTCCAGCGAGACTTCTGCGTTGGCGTTGATGGTGAAGATGCGCATGGAGGGGATGTTGACGGAGCGATAGCTCAGCGCGTCAGTCAGGCGGTTGCCGAACCCGGCGTAGAAGGGGCTGTTGCGCCCGAAGAGATTTTTGATGTCGCGTAGGCAGGCCATCTTGAAAACTTCAGGCTTGCGAAGGTAGATTTCGCGGCGCAAGGCGGCGATGGTCCGATCCGGACTCATTATGACGGGGCCACGGGGGATTTTGTGCCCGTCTTGCACGATGCCGGCGAGGTAGGCGCGGGTTGTGTCGGCTTGGCCAACGGAGCGGCTGGTGAGGTAGAAGATGTTATAGCCGTTGTTGGAGATGTCGGTGTACAGTTTGGCGACGCCGAGATGGGTCCAGTCTCGTCCGATCATGTTTAGGACGTGGCCGAGCGCGTCGGATTTTGTGATTGTGCCGTCGATGTCGGAGATGACGATGGGTATGTCGTGCTTCCATAGGTACATGTATGCTTGGCATGTAGCTCTATTGACTGTGAAGCTCATAGAGTTGGGTCCTGGCTTCAGCTTCAGTGATTTGAGCTGATCGCTTGTTAATCGTAATGTCTTGGCGAAGTTCTTTGTGGACTCGGTCTGTAATCTCGACAATGGAGGTGGTGAGTCTGGAGGTGATACCATACCAACAGCACTGTCAGACTCTCTTCTTTCGAGGGAGTTGCGTAGATCTAGTGATGCCGGGCTTTGATTGTCATCGCTCCCGTAACCAGGATCTGAAAGAGCATCTGTGGACAACATGCCACTTGGGAGAATGACAGGGTACACTGCCCGCCTGGCCGCTTCATCTCTTGCTTCTTCGCTACTGTATATCCATAAATTGCCCTTCTCGTCAGCTCCAATAAGGCTACCAATATCATAATCTCCTTCCAGCTCTTCTGTCAAAATCTTCCTCGCGACTATTTCTGCTCGTAACGAGTCTTCTTCGCTCGATTTGTATCCAGTCATATCTAGCATCAGATCTCCAGCGTCATTGACTTGTGAGGGTATATTGCTGCTCCATAGCTTTTTGGACAACGTTATAGCTCTGGTATATGCTTCTTGCTTGCCAACTGTAGGTGGGCTGCCAGACCGGGACGGCGCGACACTGCGGTCTGATGGGCTGGGGCTTTCTGTGATTGTTCCTGGGAAGGATTGTACACTGGAAAGTCGTGGTATTAATGTATCTGCTGTCAAGGCTTTGTTCCGATTGACTGGCCGCTCAGGTCTTTTAGTCCAGCTTGCGCCGCCATCTGTATTCGTAGGACTCGACGAAAGCGATGCAGATCCTACATGTATCAGTAGTGAATCTTGATATTCGAAGTCTTCTCGCGCTTACCCGATCCTGGCCTGTCGAGCGCCTCCAATGCTGTCTTCGTCACGGTTCCCGTTGTGGTTGCCGACCTAGCTGTCCCTGGTCGCTGTATATCACCAGCTAGATCCAGAGGTTCAAGCTCCGGGACCGGCGAGCCCTCCGCCGGAAGTGTAGACGGGCTGCCAACTGGGGAGACAACTGGCGATGTCTGTAGTCCTTCTGGAACTGGAGATGATGTTTCGAAGACGAAGAAGGCTTCCCCTCCTTCGCCAAGCTTCATCGCGTAATCTTGCCGCTCATTGTTGACCTTGAATTCGACCTATGCAGAGTGGTGAGCCTGCTGCCTTGCTGCTCCTGGATGCGCGTCTTTTGTACCTTCTTCTCGAGAGGCCGAAGTAAAGAAAACTTGCCGAAGCGAACATGGAACGGAGAACAGGCGAGTGTTCCTACAAAGACAGTCAGCTATCTTTGACGTACAGTAACGCTTCAGACAGTGACCAGGCCCACCATCTTCATTTTCCACTACTATGACATCTATAGCCCCGCTCAGTGTCGCGGGGTTGATGGAGTTCCAGGTCTTCGACACGGAGCCGGAGATTGAGCGAACGTATTGCATGTCCGCCGACCGAAGGCAGTGCTGTCGTGCTCAAAGACCATGACCCGGAGCACAAATATGTTGACAGTGTCGGACGTGAAGGTGTGGAGGTGATATGGCGCAGATCAAAAGCGGCTGTCGATCGCGGAGTTTCGTCATCATGAGCATGACTCAATTGGGACGACGAATGAAGGAACATCAAGATGCCTGCACGTAGGTAAATGCATTGACGACGCGAACTCTTGTGACTCTGTCTCGTTCCGATCGAATATTGTATGTGCTAAGTCTTGCGACTGCTTGTTCATATGTACTCTGGTATACACAGCCTATGTACAGTCCTGGAACATCTCATAGTTCATTGTCTCCGGAAATGCCACTCTCAAAATTCTCTTTCATTTCATAGCCTTTCCTTTTGTATCATCTCCCATTAGTCACTAATAGCCAGTCCGAAAAAAGTCCCAGTGTCAGTCGTAAAGTCGTCAAGATGTCGTTTTCGAAAAGGTCCAGTCATTCTCACACCAGAAGCTTGCGTCCAATCCGCATATCGAACGAGCTTCAAAAGATGTTCCACCCCATACCCCAAAGTGCTCTAGTCCATTAATTTCTCCATGCGTCGAAAGAAATGCTCAATCGAGATCGATGATCTCAACACCCAGAACAGAGTCATCGGAGGCTTGCCTCTTCAAGCGCCCACGCCCATCTTTTCCTCCACTTCCTGTCTTCTCCTCCGCTGGAACCCACTTCCCATCCTTCCCGACCACAATAGCCCTCGCGTCCGCCTTTCCCATCTTTCCCAACTCACTGGCTACCTGTACGAAGAATTCCTCGACATGCAGCGTTTCTGGACCAGCATAGTTCTTGCAGATCGGGCAACTCCAGTCGAATGCGTAGACATCATCGCCAAGCTTCTTGGGTCGCGACTGCAGGAAGATTTGGAGGTCAAAGGGTTGAAAATGGCGGCAAGATGGGCTCCGAACGGGCTGGGCGCATAGGCGGCCGGAGCTCATGGGATCAAGGATAGGTATGGTCGTGGTGGTATCGAGGATGAGAAGGTCATCGTCACCCGTCATGCCACCAGGACTCTCGTCATGGGGTTTGGTGCTTGGGTTACCAGTGCGATCGATGTTGGCAGATTGTGTGTCATTCAGAGCGTTGATGAATCCATGGGTAGGACGTACCCTTGCATATACAGCTTCGAGTATCTCTTCTGTCGTCTTTAAAATGACACGATCGACGATCAAAGTGTACTTCATTGCATTCTCTGACTGCTGTTGATTGATGAACACACTGAGCGTGTTTGACCCGGCTCTCGCAAAGGTTGTAAGGTCAATAGGCAAGTCTCTGTGCCATTGAGCTTTACGACGGGGCTCTAGGGTGTGGCCATTGAGGCTGAAATACACGTTGTGTGGCCAGTGTGTCACCGTGCCGCGCATGTCGTTCCTTTCAGCCTCACCGCCCTCTTTGATGCACCGGAAGCGTAGTATCTGAGTCGTTCCCCTAACAAGCCATTCCTTCGGATGAGCATCTGAAATCTGTCGTACTTCAGGAAGGGTGTTAATATCCTCCTCCGACATATCGAATTTCAGCTCATAAAGTGGCTTAGTAGTAGATATGGACTCTTGTCTCATAGGCGATTCTGCAGAAATCTGAAAGAATGGACCAGCATGTTTCGCATCCTGGTGAATCTTCATGGGTCTGTCCCAAAGATGCAAGTCGAGCAGACCGTATACCGCTGGGAGTGCTTGTGACGGCATTTGATTGTGTTCCTTCCAGAGGAGGTTCGACTGAGGAAGTTTTCCTGGTCGTGCCGGTGCTGTTGACGTGCGCGGGAGTGGTTGAGCGCGCTGGACCGGCGGTGAAAAGCTGGTAGCAGAAGAAGAAGGTCTGCTTCGGTGTGATGGGTTGCGCACTGGTGCAGGCTGCTGATGCAAGTTACTCTGCTGTGTAGATGTACCCGGTACTGCTACTGGATGTGTAGAAGCATAAAGCTGAAGAGCCTTTCGGCAATAAGCGTTAGTTTGGACCCCGAATTGATTCTTCAAGAGTTCCAGCTCGCCATGCGTTATGTGGAGTGAACGAAGTCTATGTTCGAAGAAAGCTTCTTGCCAAGTTGCAAAAGCTAGCCGTAGGTTGCCCATTTCATCCGACCTCGTCCGAGCTTTGAATATCTGCGTGATAATATAGTCGTTCACAAGCTTCTGTAGTGGGATGGAGTACATCTGGAACAATAGCGCGATTTCGTCAGGCAATAGAGGGTAACCGCGACTATGCACGTCGTTGCATGCCTTCGGGAACCGGGCGGCGAAGCTGGCGAGCAAACTTTTGACATTGTCCAGCAGTTCCTGGGGCAACAAGGTGATTTGAGAGATGTGACGAGGGAAGCCAGAGAATGTCCTGCAGAAGTCAGGGGGAAGGCCTAGTCCTGAGGAGATGACGGCGGCAAGACTATTCAAAGACCCTTTAAAATCCGGTATAGCCGTAAAAGGTAGTGGCAATGCACCGGGGTCGACCAAGTAGACGCACACTAGTTGCAGGACAACTAGATAAACCGCATCTGGATTATGCGCAGACATCAACGCTGTCGTCAGGAGATACTTCTGTAGAGTTAAACCAGTTTCGAGCCGGCCGTCCTTGGTACATCTAGAATTGAAGTATCCATGTGCTATATAGATTGCATCTTGGTAGTATACCCCTGGGTGAACCGCCCCTTGTGTGTGCAGTTGCTGATTGACGCCACTCGCTTGGTTCGAAGGGCCAGCTTGTGGCTGGAACGTTGCCTGGCTCGGGAGGTGAGCTTGTGGTTGGAATCCCAGCTGAGGTAGAAGATTTTGCTGAGATTGATTTTGGAGCTGAATATCAGGCAGAGGTAGCGCGGGGCTTTGCGATGGTATGGCAGTACCAGCAGGGGGCCCTGCATACTGTGCTTGGTCAACCTGCACATTGTCATTGGACAGCAGTGCCTGTGATGATCGACGTGAGACTGGCCGGGACATCTGTCGTTGTGGTTGCGCCTGTGACGTTCCCTGCTGGGTTGGCATACGAGATATCGCACGCGAGGATTGGCGCCGCATTGCATCTTGTACTGCAAATGCATCTTGTACTGCAAATGCATTTTGTACGACTTCAGGTGTTCCTCTGGCGCTCCCAGCGCTTGGCGCCGGCGAGGGAAGTGATCCCATCGTCATCGCGACAGATTGCGCCGTGACGTTCTTAGGCTGGATAATTTGTGCAGCCTGATTGTGTTGCGAGGGATTCTGCCGCGCGCGATTGTCAACATCTGCGCTGCCATGAGATGTCATCCAAGCTGGCTGGGAGCTATTTGAAAAGTACGCGGCCGTGCTGTTTGTCATGGCTATATCTTGACTGGGCGAAGGCTTGCGAGGTCGCTGCTCATGTTGGCTTTTACCGCAAGGCATGCTGTCGATGGCGCGTTCGGATGAGGGTGCGACGAATCATTGGATCATTGACAAGAGGTTGTGGTGGTAAGTGCAGGTTGGATTGTCGCGTGTAACGTGATGCGCGAGCTGCTGAACCAGGGTCTTTACGGCTTTATATAGCTATCTGCGAGAAGGCTAACGAAGTGAGGCAGAGGTGAGGTCAAGGAGAGGAGATGATGAAGTGAAGAAGAAGAGAAAAGCTAGGTTCACTTCAGATTCCAGACTTAATCGTTGGAATCGTCGGTCGTACAAGCTCAAGACAATTGAATTGCCGTTTGTGGAGCGTTTCGCTCGTTGCTCGTGCTTGGCGGGTTATGAAACTCTCCTGACGACATTCAAGCTGTCTGGTACACCGTAGTTATCCAGCCTGTTCAGCCTAACCATTTCCTTTCTCTGTCTACTCGGCAAAGAAGGAGACGAGTTATACGATAAGCAAGGATATTCAATGCTGCGCACGGCACTCCCAATCACGAGTCGGGACCGAGGCTGGTTCACGAGCAATGTCAACACTCTGATATTTAGCTCCCAATCAGAAGACCACTGAAGCTGCTACATTACCTTGATGTGCTATGACCATCGCCGCTGTCGTTTGACGCCACGCAGTGCTAGCTAACAGTATGGCTCAACTTCATTTGCACGACCAGGTCCAATCTGCCTACTGGTTGCAGCATAAGGTCCTAGGACCCTAGCCTTCAGTCTCGCACCAGACCCCAGTAGCGCTCAGACCATTATGCGTGGGGTGAAGTCTGGACCTTGCGAAATGATCTATATCACTTCATGCTTGTCTATAGCACCCCATGCATTGCTATATTCTGTGCTGTTCGGAGGAAGGACGTTGTATTGCGGAGTACTTCTAGATGGTCTTCGCCTGTAACAAGGGTCTTTCCTTTCCCCACACTTCACCCAGCCCTTCGATACCTCACAGACTCAGAGACGTTTCACGAGAAGTCGCCGACCAACACTTCCAATTTCAGCTACTTTCACATTTTAACTCTCCTACTCACACGCAGGTCCCGGCATATATATTCTGGAGATCATAACAACTACTCTGCGACTTCTCATTGCGGATCAGGGCCGTGCCATTGGCCTCTGCGCATCTATGACATCTGTCCTGAGTGTTCCTTTCTGATATGCTTGCAATCTGGACCATCTCGACCTGTCACAGCGAAACGACTGTGCTTGGCAGAATATCTGACTTCCCATTGGTCTCTAAGAGTATCTGTGGCCGACCATGGCCACCAAACCGCTAGGTGGCACAGCACGTCAAGCAGCAGCGGGAGATGTCCTCATCGTGATCCGTATGTTTCGTACCCTTCGCAGACAAGCTCGAAGTTCCGACTGACCGAATCTTTCCAGACGAGTTCGTCGCACGGAGTCCGGATGAGCTTAGCCTTGCAAAAGGAGATCGCCTGGTGCTGGTAGAGAAAGATGATGACTTTGGTGATGGCTGGTATCTCGGGCGCCATATACCCAATGGACAGACAGGCTTGTTTCCGGAAGGTTAGTAGACTGGCAGACTCGAAGAATATGCTGGATCACAATCTCATGGACTCGCACAGTGTACACAACCATTGCGCCGAAACCAGCCCTATCAGGTGCTGCTATGGCCCAGGCGAATGCATCAAGAGTAATATCCCAGCCGTTCAGCCCCAGCGGCTTAGACGCGCACACCCCATCGGCAGCTGCGCCTGGGTACAATCTTCCGTCTCCCGCACACGAAGGCTTCAGCACATTCTCTCTGCCACATCAATCTGCGTCCGCCGATTCACCCACACCGATCGCGGAACGAATACCTGCATCTCCTGCTTCTCCCAGTGGCTTTCCGGGCTCGCTACGTTCGACACCAGGTCGATCGCAAGCCGCGCAAGCACAGACACAGGCACAAAGCAGTACTGTTACGGATGAGACAATGAATCTCATCGACGAACACATTACCGACATGAGCAGATTGGTAGTGCCCAGCGGCTCCGAAAGGAGGATTTCAAATGACTCGGCAAGTCAATACAGCTCGGAAATGGGCAGGAGACCTTCATTCATCGATATACCTGAAGATGCGGATGAAGAGGTAGACGGACGTCTTACCCGAGATCAAGTGATGAAGTGGTCTCCGGAAAAGGTGGCAGAGTATCTTGAAGATGCTGGAGTTGAAAAGGGTCATTGCGAAGTTTTCATGGAAGAGGAGTTCTCGGGTGAGGTATTGCTAGGATTGGATCAATCTACGATCTTACTTCAGGAGCTTAAGCTTGGCTCAATCGGACGACGAATGAGGACGTGGCAGAAGATACGAGCGTTACAGGATGAAGTCAAGAATGCTGCAATGCCGCCAACACCTCAACCGCCTGCACAAGCAGCATCTCAGTCGACTGTCGCATCTCCAACACAGACTCACTTCAGACCCAATTTCACAACCCCGAACTTCTCACGAGCGGGAGCTCCCGGTCCGGCAACGAAAGGTTCGAGTATGGACTTTGTAGATCAGATCAACCAACGACTACCTTCACCAACTCATGCTGGAGCCTTACCTGTAGGACAAGGTCCACGACCTTCAGCAGCTTCTGTACGAAGCATGGCATTATCAGCACATTCGAGACGACAATCATCCATCGATCAAGTACCTACGGTTTCGAATCATGCTAAGCAGGCATCGTTTGATCGTGGCTGGACGATGACGAATCGTCAGGGTTCTCAAGATCTTAGGCAGGCGCCGTACAGTGGCAGTACCCGACCAATGTCAACAGCTCACTTCCATTCAATGAGTTCGGATCGAAACCAATTTGATACACGACAGTCCCAAATGAGCGGGGAGCCGGCGTTTGACCCTGAGGCAGGGTACACTTCTGCCAGCGAGCTTGACGTGAGACGACAACGAAACATTGCAGGTATACAGCATGAGAAGAAGCCCAGTGAGATAATGCCTGGATCCAGAAATACAGGTTCCCGCATCGTCAGCGAGCCAGTCAATGGAGCAATGTCTCCGATGATAACTAAGCTGGGCGAACCTAGCGATGTGCCACGATCACAACGTATGTCAGATATCAAAGAAGATGCGGCAAATGAAAGGAAGGGCTTCCGAGCTACATCAGATGCAGTGACTGGCAGAGAAAAGGCACTTGCACAGAGTGAGCCGTCCACACAGTCGCCCACTCTGGCTGGCTCGAGTACTGGAACTCCTTCGATTATCTCAAAGGCTGACTTCGAGGACGCTAACAAGTCAGAACTTGCGACTCCACTTCCAGCAGGAGGTGCGGCATCTGCTAATCGCCGAAAATCGAAAAAGGCGACAAGTGCCTATATCCGGGGACTCGAAAAGAAGACGCCACAGGAACAGATGGTCGGGTGCGACTACAGCGGCTGGATGAAGAAGAAGTCCTCGAACCTGATGACGACCTGGAAACCACGCTTCTTCGTACTAAAAGGGCGCCGACTGTCCTACTATTACTCCATGAACGATACAGAAGAAAAAGGCCTTATTGATATCTCAAACCACAGAGTCCTCCCCGCCGACGGCGACTTCCTCACAGGACTTCACGCCACCCTCTCCGGCGCCACCCGCGGTCCAACCTCACCACCTATGTCCTCCATCCCAGCCGACTCTCCCGCAAGCGCCTCAACCAACTTCTCCGCCGACGTCTCCACAAATCCAACCTCACCCAAACGCGCTTCGACCGTCCCAAACACACCCACCTTGCACAAAGGCGACAACCAAACCTTCATCTTCAAGCTGCTTCCTCCACGCACCGGCCTCTCAAAAGCCGTCAACTTCACCAAACCCACAGTTCACTACTTCGCCGTCCCCTCCCTCGCAGACGGCAGACATTGGATGGCCTCCCTCATGAAAGCCACCATCGACCGCGACGAAAGCGCGGCAGTCGTCAGCACGTACACGAGTAAGACCATAAGTCTGGAGAAAGCACGAGCAAGGCGGGAGCGGCCACCGGAGCTGAGGGACGTCAGTGAAGTGGACGAAGACGCGGCTATGGCAGGAGGTGATGAGGACTTCAACGACGACGAGAGTGCACTGTCTATGAACGATAACGGCGTCCCACACGACGGCGCGCGCCGCATCGAGCTCACAGATCCCAACATGGCAAATGGAGACGACCGGGAGAGCCAACGCACATCTTCCGTCGTGTCCTCGTCGGGCGGGTATGATGGCAGGAGCGCGAGTGGGAGCGGCAGTGGCAGTGGAAGTGGAAGCGGAGTTATTGGGGCGCGGACGTCGATGAGTGCGAGAAATTCGAGCAGTTTGAGGGAGTCGGTTGTTGTGAGGGAGGGGTCGGCATATGGGCATGGACAGGGAAATGGGCATGGGTCGGGGCAAGGGTTGGGCATACAGGGGTATATACCCAGTGAGGGCGCTGTGGTGCATGGGCCTGCGCCACCGCCGCCGCCGTGAGTCGAGTGAACCAGGGGATGATGTGTCAAGAGGTGCAGTGCCAGGAGGAGTATATATTATAATATAGTTTGGGGCGATAGAAGTCGCGTTTGAGTGAAATGCTGAATGGCGATATTGAAGCGGATGACTGGTTCGCGCGAGTGTTCTGTCCATCGTCTTCATGTGTCATCGATCCATACATTTGCCAGTGTTGCATCGCACGTCTGGGATCTTGGTGGATGAGTACCGTGACCATATCAAAGCTGGTCAGAGTTGTTTTTTCTCTCACATCTCACGTGGGCAAGTTCTGGTAAACAGGTCCGGTAGAACACACGAAAAGGAACGATGAATAGTGCCGTAGATATCGAAGCTCGACTTCTATACGAATCCCGTTCTTTCTATCTAGGTAGTCGATGGTGCAAGTTAAGATGAACAAGTCCCAGAAAAGGTCAAGCAGGACAAGGGGAGGAGAGTACCGTCAGAGATGGAGGCTGCGTTTTGAATAGAGACCTCTGCTTTCTTTCTGATTAGCGAAGCGAGTTCTAGTAAACACGTACGCAAAATAGACGAGTGAGAAAAGTTGGACGAAGAGTACCATTAGGTATGGAAGCTTAACTGCAACAAGAAGCTCGTCCGTTCGGTCGAAACCCTCGTAGTGACTTCGAAAATCAGGACTAGAAAGTGAGAAGTATGATGATTGCATGAAGAGTACCGAAGAATGTCGCAGCTCGGTTTCGACGAAAAGCTCGTTCTTACTTCCAATGCTAATGGCGAATTCTTTCTGTGAATAGCTAAAAGCGAGGACACACACACTGCGCTACGATGCTGCCGTAGTCGCCGCTCCTGTCCCGTGCTACATGAGTATGCTGGATTCGTCGCCCTAACATTTTCCCGATGTTAATGAGCAGAGCTCTGTCGCGCTGCGCTGCCTCTACGCATTTGCGCTAGGACACCGCTCATGTGCTGCCTGTGCTACCTGTGCCGTACTGCCTCGTATCTGCTCTCAGTGCTTCTCGCTTTCATGATCTTGCTGTTTGCTACCACTTGTCCAACTCTACTGTGCCCTGATTCTTCGTCAAGAGAGGGACCTCCAGGACGGGAGCATCACCTGGGACTTCGGAGAAAGCGTGACCGTAGTGTCTCGCGCCAGGATCCCAAATCTGACATGTAATGGCCTCGTATCTATGTGCCAGGTTCATGTGGTGATCCAGTACCTTCGTCTTGAAATCTGGCCGTCTCTGTGCTTCGAACATATGTAGTCTCGTTGCCGACACAATGATAAAATGGCGCAGTATCGTGACGTGGCGCGTGGTGTGAGTGAGAGACCTTTCGTTGTGCTCATATATGCGGGGCGTGAAAGACTGTGATTGCCGGCGATATTCGACATTGTTGTTCGTAGTGCCTCACCTGGCCTTACTGGAGTTCCGATCACACCTCACCCCGCCACCGTGTCGAATTTGCCATCTCCGTCGCCACGCTCGTCCGAAGCCAGCTGTCTAAGCTCTGCACTGCACCAACCCCGTTCGCATCTCCCATCTCTACGTCGGCGTCTTCAATCGCACCTCCTTTCGCACCGATGCAACGTTTCTTGGCCGCCTCTGCAGCCTCCTTCCACTGCCCAACCTCAAATGCGCCCTCGCTCTCCGCCAGCACTAGCTCACCTCGCGAGGACCACGCGAAAACATGGAGTGATGATGCGGCAGCAACTTCCTTCTCAGTTGGATCAAGCACAATTGCAGATGAGTTTCCGGCACCTTTGCTGAGCGCGACGAGCACACTAGTTGCCGTTCCAGTCAGTGGCACGTTGCCATTCAGTAATGCGAGCAGACCGGTCTGCAGGAGTGGCGGGAGCCAGGGCAAGTGCGTTGCTGTCTGCGGGACGGGAGCGCTTGAAGCAGCGGCGGAAGGCGTACGTAGGATTTGGAGCGTTAGTTGAATGAGGCTGCGGGGTTGCGCGTGAGTGAGGATGAGGGCGCGTAGGGTGGAGTAAAGCAGGGTTTCGAGGTGACGTTCGCGTGGACCTGGTGCAGCATACTGTATCAATACGTGCAAGCTAATGAGACTTGATGAGGGGGGAGCTAACCTCCAGTACCACTAGCAGGTCGGATGTTGACTTCAAGAAATGATTCTTCTGAGAGCTCGTCCCGGCGCTGAGCCTCGATTGGGCCGTTCACAGTGCCGATTATTGTATAGCCGTTGCACGAGTATGTCGCGGAGCCGTCAGCATGCGGGAGGCTATTGAAGATAACTTCAGGCTGTGAAGCAGACATTGTCGTGTGCTGTGTGGTGTTTTCAAAGCCAATGGCCAAATAAATTGTCTCGAGAAAGTGACGAAGTCTAGCCGGAGTTGACTGCGATTTGCGGTCCGACTTAGAGCGCACTCGCAAAAAGTTCTCAGCAGCAACGACGAGGTGGAGCAGTACCGCGATCACTATTGCATCTTCAGCACGACATCCCTCAGGACAGTAAAGAGACTGGACTGCAGATCCCGAGAGTGCTACGAGCAAAATAGCATCAATCTGCAAACGCAACAGCCGCAAAAATGGCCAAAGACCGTAGCGCAGAAAAGGCAGACAAGAAGAAGGAGAAGCACCCAGTGACTGAAGACGGCGGTGTGAAGAAGTCTAAAAAGGACAAGAAAGACAAGAAGTCGCGCAAGTCTGATGTGTCCATGATCGATGAGACGACCGTAGATGAGAGCACTGTTGCGCCCGATGCAGACGGTGACAGCGAGATGAAGACGTCAGGCGAAGTTGCGATCAATGGCTTGAACAAGGACCAGCTTTTGGCCGCGATGGTACCGTTCGCGAACCCAATGGCAGATGAGAAGTCAATGAAGAAGGTGCTGAAGAGTGTCAAGAAAGGTATGTCCAATTCCCCGGCCAAGCAAGCAGCCCGGACATCATCGAGAATCATGCTGACGAGGTCGGTCTCGTAGCTGCAAAGCACAAGTCTCTCAAGCGCGGCGTCAAAGAAGTTGTCAAGTCGCTACGGAAGTCTGCCCCAGCAATCAAAAGCTCATCAGCACAACCAGCTGCAGTAGTCGTCCTCGCTGCAGACATCTCGCCATTCGACGTCATCTCTCACATTCCCGTACTTTGCGAAGATCACAGCGTACCATATATCTACGTGCCGAGTCGAGCAGAACTAGGTGCTGCAGGAAGCACAAAGAGGCCGACAAGTGTGGTTATGATCACACCATTGGGAGGGAAGAAGAAGGAGGGCGAGGCTGCAGGGGACGATGCTGAGTGGACAGAGGCATATGCTGATCTGGTCAAGGTGGTTGAGAAAGCACAAAAGACGTTGAAAGTTTGATGTCGTTGTGGGATGATATGGATCTGAGAGAGGCTTGGAACGGCGTTAATGGAGTGTAAATGTAGGAGACCAGGCTGTACAGTGAATTTGGGTTAGGAATATCGACACTACCTGCAGGGAGTATACTGGATCCCCGAGATGGGCATGAGATATATACAGCACATCTCACGAAAGCAGCTTACATCTGTCGTATAACGGCAGCGCGCAAAGCGTCTTCTCCAGGACATCATTAACCTCTCGTTCGAATCTAGTCAAGATGCTGTCCCCAATCCTATTTACGGTAAACTACCACTCGTCGTCAATCTCGGTGGGGCTCGGCTTCACGTTCTTGTCGACTTTGTTGTCCCTTGGCAGCCATCTTATGTCCTGTATAGTTCGCCCTGTAGATCATATCTCCAAGTATCGCTCATTGTTATGTCAAAGTTCATGTGTACGCGATCATGCCATCACCTGCATCTCTTTGGCACGATATTCACTGGGCTGGTCTGAATATATGCTCTAAAGCGAAGTCAGTACAACACCCTCCTCGAACTGTTCTTCAGACACTCCATCGCCCGTATCGATGGGATGCCACCGGCCTCCTCACTACGAATGCGAAATTGGTTTCAATGTGATTCAAATTGTTGACCTCGAGCTGAAGGTGGTGTATGAAGTCTGTGAGGTGCAATTGATTTGTCATCTTCTTCGTGTATGAAGAATCGAGAGTTGCTGATTGGCTGAACCATATAGTGTGGGGTGAGCATTGACGACATCAATCAGAGTCCCGCTGGTAGACCATCCGCATATCGTACGAGGGTATACTGTCTGCCTTCGAAGCTCAATACAACCACATTCTCATGCTCTCGTTGCGACCTCATATCTATAGATCGATACTGAAACCACGAAACTTCTCCAGCACATCCTACATTATGGCAAACGTAAAGGAATGGAAGCTCAAGGGCATTTCCTCGATCGGAGACTTCAAAGACAAGCAAAAGGAGGAGGCAGAAGTTGAAGGTATCGAAGGTGGCAAGGTCCTTCTAGTGAAGAGCAACGGAAAGGTGCATGCAACGGGTTCGAAGTGCACGCACTTTGGCGCTCCGTTAGTCAAGGGAGTGGTTAGCAGCGATGGACGACTTACCTGCCCTTGGCACGGAGGTGGGTTCTGACTTCGAAGGTTTGGTCCTCTGGAGATGCTGACAGGTCTCAGCTTGCTTCAAGATTGAGAGCGGAGACGTCGAGGATGCTCCAGTAAGTGCTGTGTATTGCTGCACCTTGGAACGACATACTAACAGTGACAACCAGGCGCTTGACGCGATTCCCAAGTTCGATGTGTTCGAGAAGGATGGAGCCGTGTACATCAAGGGTGAGGAGGATCTAATCAAATCGAGCAAAAAGACACTGGACTTGTCCTGCAAGACACAAGGCGCTGAGAAGGTCCTGGTCATTGGAGGGTGAGTACCATAGCTTGTTACACTTCATGAACACTTTTGACAACGCTTCCCCTCATAGTGGCTCCGGCACCAACGGTGTCGTCGAGGAGCTCCGCAAGTGTGGCTTCAAGGGTCAAATCCAGGTCCTTTCTCGCGAGACGACCCAACCTTTCGACCGTACCAAGCTCTCCAAAGCATTGATTGGCGACCTAAGCAAGATCGCATGGCGCAGCCCCAAGTTCTACGAGAACGCTGGCATTGAGATGATCAAAGATGAGGCCACTTCGATCGACTTCTCCTCCAAGAAAGTCAGCACTGCAAGTGGGAAGACGTACGACTACACTAAGCTTGTTCTTGCACCAGGCGGGCATCCTAAGTCACTTCCGCTGGACGGTCTCAAGGAGGGCGAATTGGAGAACGTTTTCATTCTACGATCACTAGTACATACACAGGCCATCAATGCAGCACTTGGTGACAGTAGCAAGAAGGTTGTTGTTATTGGCTCTTCATTCATTGGTATGGAAGTCGCAAACTGCATTGCCGGTATGGAGGCGAAGCATGACGTGACAGTTGTTGGTATGGACAAGGTCCCGACAGAAGCCATCTTTGGAGAGAAAATCGGCCGCACATTCCAGTCTCTGCTGGAGAAGAATGGCGTCAAGTTCACAATGGGTGCTGAGGTGGATGGTGCTAAGCCAAAAGACGGCTCGAAGAAGGTCGGCAGCTTGCATCTGAAGGATGGCACAGTGCTGGATGCCGATCTGATTATTGAGGGTGTTGGTGTAGGGTGAGTACAGGCCAGTATTTTGAATTAGTTCTTATGCTGACTCTATACAGGCCAGCAACTCAGTTCCTTAAGGAATCAAAGGGGGCGCCTAGCTTGGAGAAGGATGGCTCCATCAAGGTGGACGAGCACTTCCAGATCCCGTCGCAGCCAGGTTGTTATGCCATCGGTGACGTTGCGACCTACCCTTACGGAGGTCAAGACGTCCGTATCGAGCACTGGAACGTCGCTCAAAATGCTGGACGACAAGTCGCGCGTGATATTACAGGTCAGACCACTCACAACATGCACTTTTTAGCTATTAGCTCATAAACACACAGGCAAGCCAGTGAAGTCTTTTACACCAGTCTTCTGGAGTGCACTTGGCAGCCAGCTGCGATACTGTGGCAACACGTCACTTGGGTACGATGACATTGTGATTCAGGGCGACTTGACAGTGTCCAGTGACAAGACGCCAAGCTTTGCGGCGTATTTCTGCAAGGGCGACAAGGTGAACGCAGTGGCTACTATGGGCAAGGACCCTATAATATCTCAATGCGCCGAGCTGATGAGGAGGGGCGACATGCTGAGTAAGAGCGAGATCAACAGTGGGAAGGATGTGATGAGTGTCAGCTTGTGACGCCCGAGATTGTAGCAAAAGTGTATAGCTAATGTCCCTCTTTTACATGATACTGCATTCAATCGACTACATCCACAAAACGGAAGCGCACAAGAAGTCCTGAGAAGTGTGTCGTAGAACTTTTGCTCGGAGTCATTACCTAGGTACAGCATACCATGGAGCTTGAAGCGCATACGCGCCATGATTCCTTGTCGACGCTGTCAATTGCCTGAAACCCCCATGACACAACCTTCCAACAACGTATATTGGTCTTAACGACTTTTATTGATGACTCCTTTTACAAACTGTATCTATATAAACCTGCTGTCTTCGTGCTCTGTGTGCTTTGCTTTGCCCTTGCTCTATCGTGCCCTTGATCCTTTTCACACGCTTTCGTTAGCGTCCCTGCACATCCTATCGAGACACGCTGTCATTCCAACCCATCACATTCACTCATACAATGTTCTCGGACACCAAGGGCGATTTCATCAAGGTCGACGTGCCACCAGGCTTCCTACCTCAATCTGTGCCCGTAAAGCCGAGCGAAAGAATATCAACCAGTGACATACGCCTCGAAAGAATCCCAAATGACGACCTCCTCACAATAGTCGGTGCCACAACCTTCGACCCTCCTCTACTTCATGACTACTGACGCGTCACCAAGGCTCGGGGCGTGCATCAGTCTTTCCCAGAAGTATGGTGGCAGATCCACGAACCCCTGCACATCCGCGCCTCCGACTCCGTCCGCCAACAACGCTTCGCCAAGCGCCTCGAAGCTTTCACCCTGAACCCCAGCACTACAGCCTTCATTAAAGCCATCGATGCCACCACCGGCGAGATAATGGGTGCGGCAGGTTGGCATCTTCCCGTTCCTCCATCCGAATTTGTCCACATGTTCCGCGTCCCCTCATTCGCTCGTGCCGGCACCCGGCCACAGCCCGGCTGGAGCGACGCAGACGTCGAGGAAATGGTCTCGGGCATTCTCGCCGACGTGTTCGACGCCGAATTCGAATTGTACGACTTGGCGCGGGCGGAGGAGATGGGAGACCAGCAGTTCTGGTACTTGGCACCGTTGTTTGTGTTTGAGAAGTTTCGGGGAACGGGTGTGGGAGGGAGGTTGTTGGAGTATGCGATTGAGAAGGCGGAGAGGCATAGTCCGCCGCTGCCCGTTGTGTTGGAAGCGCTGCCGAATGCGAGACCGGTGTATATGCGATACGGCTTCGAGCCGCCGGAGAACAAGGAGGGGAAACCGCATAGAGAGACTTTGATGATTAGGTGGCCGAGGGGAAAGGCGGTTGGGGTTGGGACGACCAATACGGTACAGACTACGTGAAGAGGACAAGGTTGTACACGTGAGCAAGATGCCTTTGGGTGGCGACGAACACTTTATATTGCACCCACGACCGGAGAGGAAAAGCTGTGCAATCCAGATATGTTACCTCAGCATCGAAGTGTGATGTATCACCGCCAGGAATAGCCAAAAGTGTGCCGCAACAGGAGGAGGAAGAAGATCAGTGCTGAAAGACATACACGACAGACATACATGGCAACAGAGCTACTATGGTAGAAGTGTGAAGCACCACACCCCAGACCAGCTAGGGAGAGTACCGTGATATAAATGACGCATTATCACTGAAATAGTGCGAGAGATGCATCTCCGACTTGAATTCATCAAGAGCTATTCCAAGAACATGACGTTCACTAGCAGACGCGCATACAAGAAAGACATGTTTCACTCGATCGCGTCAGCGCCAAACAATTTCGAAACAAAAAAAGTGGTTACTTGAGACATGCTGTTTGACCTTTCTGTGTCACAGTGTCATAGAAACTGCTTCGAGACATGATTTGACCTGAGACACATCGGACAATGCTGCAGCTATGCAAGCGCTGGTTTGGCGAAAAGCGGTGTATATATGCTCGACTTTCACTCGCCAGGAATTTTCCTGCAAACATTAACCTTGACAATAGCACCGGCATAGCACCACAACAGCACTTGATCAGTCCCACCAAGTCAATACTTTTGCTATCGTCTCAGCATCACCATCCCAAACAAAAGGAACAATCATGCAATCCGAAGCACTCACCTGGCTCGCGAACATGCGCGCCCGCAGAGCCAATGCCCGAATGACCTCTCCACGTTCTGGCCATCCTCACGCGCACAAGACAGCCTCACCAACTCTGCGCCTGTTCGCGTTTCCTCCTCCTTCAGCCGAATCTGAGAGAGTCCTGCCACCTCAGCCATCACCAAACGGGCTTGTCAGTCCCCTGACTCTGCAGCACCACTTTACCAGCATCTCGACGCTCGCAAGCCACCTCGCCACAAGCGAGCATGAGCAAGGTGGCGCTTCCAGCCGTCCACCCATCACCTCCACCTCCACCTCCACCTCTACCCGTGGCCCAACCAAAGTCTCCCTCGTCATTCAGACCATCCAAGACCGCCGCACCAAATCCGGAACGATACTCATCTCGACCCCCAACGCCGTCCCCATCCTCGACGTCTCCACCTTGAATGAGAACTACCCATCTCCTCTATTCTCCAAATCAAGCGCAAAGCGACCTTACAAACAAACCCGCCCACGAGAGATGCGCACTCATGGCACAGCCATCGTCCCGCGTCGTACTCTTCCCTACCCCGAGATTTTCAATGGTCCCGGTTTCGCCTCCCGGCCGTGCCAAAGTCCTCTGCCCTTCAGTCCTTCCAAACGCAGCCTCCGTCGAATTTGGGCGTGGAAGTTTGGGGACGCGGCGTTTCGCTCTCCGACTGTGAGCAGCACCGAACGCGTTGAGGACGAGCTGCTGAGTCCCAAGACGACTGGTGATGGGAAGGATGGGAGTGGAAAGGGGTTTGCCAACTTCGGTGATATGTATGGAAAAGGGAGTATCGTGGGGCTTGGGAGAAGCGGGCGCGGGAGAAAGTGGACATTTGATGAATTCGAGGAGGTGGAGGGGCCGGTTGCGGAGCTTGTGGAAGAGGGAGCTGCGGAGATGGAGGGAATCCGAGCTGAGGCCGATATTGATGACGAGGAGTTCGACGGTCCGGACGATTTCTACGACGAGTACGATTGGTTGTCCGTGGCTGGAGAGGAAGACTTGATGCTGCAACACGCAGTCGATGCCAGGGACATGGTTTGAGTCTGTTGTTCTGTGCTTGAAGGCGAGTCTTTGTGGTGCATCACTCTATTTGGGCGAAGGTCGTGGCAATTTGGGGTAGGCTGGCGTCTTCGGTATACTGCTTTGTATTTTAGGTATTGAACCTGAATCTGAACATGTTGAGGAGAGTGCCGTGTAATTTTGAAAGCCGCATGGCCGCATGGGAGTTGATAAAATCACGTCTCCGTTATAGCGCGTACTGCAAACTTAGTACCGATTCTCCAATTACCGTTAGACTTACTGTTCCTGGAGAGTGCCGTCGTATTATTCTTGAGCACAGAATAGTAAAGCTGGTCACCTGTTTCTGTCATGAAGGAGTATACGTTCTGGTGCGTGTGAATTTCGTATTGCTCAAGGGAAAGACATGAGTGAGAAGAGTAGAAACTGTTCCTGCGAAAACCTCGCTCTTAATGCTGCTCTTACAAGGTATATGCTCATCCTCCGTGACGCCGTACCCCCGTTAATGACCTCATCTGCAATTATCATTACAATGCACCGCCATCTCTTACGTCCTCAGCCCAAGAAGGTAGCTCGCTCCACCTGCCCCTTTGCCCTCACCACCTTGGCCCTGTCCACCTGACAGATACGTGATGTTCGGGTTGTCCGACAATGCCTGTGCAATCTCCTTCTGCGTTTCAATTCTTCGGATCATGACAAGACCATCGCCACTCTTTGCGATAGCCCTGCTAATCGTGTCCGCAGCATCCGCCTCACCCTCAGCACGTATGACGTTTGCTTGCCTCTCCTGCTCCGCCTTCTCGACGATGAACCGTGCTCGCTCGGCTTCTTGCTGGGCAATCTGCTTCTCTTCGACAGCCTTGGTGAACTCCTTTCCGAATGTCATGTGTGTGATTGAGACATCCTCGAGGGCGATGTTGAATTCTTGCGCGCGCTTGAGCAGATCGGTGCGGATGCGGTTGGAGACGGCTTCTCGCTGTGTGATGAGCTCGGCGGCATCGAATTGAGCGACGATGGCTTTGAGGACTTCGTTGCCGATGGAGGGAAGGACACGCTCATCGTAGTCGGCACCGAGATTCTAGTATGACAGGTTAGCGGCGTCTCACGGGGAACGACTGTTTGGCAAGCTCACCTGGTAGATCTTAGGCAGCTGCCTGACTTCCGGACGATGTAGCACTCTCAGTGTCAAGCTGACCATCTGCAGATCCTTGCTTCCTGTTGTGGTCGAAATGTTCCTCGGCTTCGTCCTGACGTCAAAGATGATGCTGCGCTGTAACCAAGGGATGAGGAAATGTGTGCCTTCGTTGATGACGTCTTCTTTCACACCGGAGAGCCTGTCGAAGATAACGGCTCTTGTGCCACCCTTGACATCGTAGAGGGATTGCTGGAGGGCAAATGCGCCGATGCCTGCAGGAACAGCTAGCCTGTAGAGACTCTGGAGAGCGCGCTCGGCGGCCATGGTAGTGTAGAAGCGGCGACGGAGGACGACTTGGAGGAGATGTGAGCTTGAGCGGAATCTGAGGATGTGGTGTTTTACGTTGATGTACTGCCAAGGTAGGTAGCTTCGAACGAAAGATGAGGCGAAACAAGTTCAGGCACGTGATAGCGGATCCATTTGAGTCTTGACTTCTACAACTCGGGTTGACGACGGCAACAGTTAATCCCAGATACAAGCGATTCACCACACGTCTCAACCTACGCTCCTTTTCAGACTCTCCTCAAATCAACTGCAACTGTCAAGATGGGCGGCGGCGGCGGCGGAAAGGGCAAGGTCCCCGGACAGTGAGTAGATCCAATGCGCGAACAAGAACATCGACTTCGTGCCACCACGGCGGGCTACAGCTTGGGCGCATATCAATGGTAGCTAATTCGCCCTCGTAGGCAAATGGGTCACTGGGGTAACCTAGGTAAGACCTTCTCCATATCATAGATGCTAAAGACGACTTGCTCGATCGATCACCACTTTTCGACCACAAGCACATCCACAGGACAGCTCAATAGCTCACGCTACATCCTTCAGGCTCTCAACCTCAAAAGGGTGTCACCACCTACACCATAGCCGCAAACCGACAGCGTCTCTTTGCTGGCGCACTCAACGCAGCTGTTTTCAACACCTACCGTCGAAGCCGTGGGCAGATCCTGTACTTTGTCCCTCCATTGGTCGGCGCATACTTCCTGCTTGACTGGGCTGAGAAGAGGTATGTGATGGCGTGGGATTTGATCGATTGTAGGGCACAGGGCGCTGACGAAAGTGATGCAGGAATCACTACTTAAACTCAAAGCATGGTCGTGTGCACGAGGGTGGCTCAGAAGGAACTGGACTGGGCGAGGCGTCTGGAGGAAAGGAGCGCACGCCTGAAGATGCGAACGGTCCAGGTCTCAAGGGTTAGACAGGTTGCGAAGATGTGGAATGAGAAGTACTCTGTTGTATGCGTGTATGCGTATAGAGAAAAGCATATTTTTCAAACCATCAAGCTTCACAATTCACTATATCACGGTTGAATGCAACCGTGGTACCATCAGGGCGGCCGCTTCCTCTCTAGAATATGGTATATTTCCTACAGACTGATGATGATACAATTGACTCGACCCTTCAACTCCCTCGCTCACCAACCTCTCTCTTCCTTCCAAGCATACACTTTTTCTCATCGCAGTCGTCATACCATAACTCAATTGTCATTTTCCATGAGGGCATAGTGAATCTGTCGTCCAAGCCCACCCATCTAGTCAGTGATTCTCCACTGCTCGAACCACTTGAGGTGCTTCCACTGTGTCGAGCTACCCTCCATACCGAAGCAGATCGCCCTAAATAGCCAGAATAACCCGATAGTGGCGGCATATAACATCATGTAGATACCCCACTGCAAATCCTTCCTCAATCTCCTGGTCACCCAGTCGACGCAGAAGCCTGCACTTATGATGCTGAACCATAGAGCCGGATAGTAGTGGTGCACGTATGTCACACGGCCCATGAGGATAAAGGGGAAGTAGTGAAGGAACCATCCAATGACAGGGTAGATACCAGCGTAGTGGATGTGATCGATGTCAGCGAGAGACAGATCGGGGTACCCACGCTGCCAGCGGATGAGGTAGAAGAGGACGAGGAGGCCGAAGAATGGAAGCGAGGCGGTACCTGCCCAGTAGACAAACGGGTTACCAAGGAGGAAGTATTTGACGACTAGAGAACGCATTAGCTTCGAAGTCTATCAGCAGGAGCAGGAAAACATACTGTGATCATCCCAGCCGCACATCCGCAGACCAACGTGGAGGAACGGCCATTGCCAGAACTTCGATGCAAGGTCATCTTGCTTGTCCGGGTCTGGCACGAGAGCATTATTGGACGTCATCATGGCAACGTTGAGGTGGATGAAATCGCGCAGGAAGGGAGACTTGTATGAGTCGGCAGTTCCAGGAGGCAGGCGGTCGTTGGTGTGACTCTCCACGTTCCAGTGAGTGAAGACATCCTTTGGCTTGTTCTCCTTCACACAGCTGACCTCGATCTGCTTGAAACCCCACTGGGGCAGATTGACATTGCCAGCGCGAAGATAACAGTTTAGATCGGTGTGCTTGAGTCTGAAAGCCGTCGTCAATGTGCGCACTTTCGAATAGTCACGAGAGGCCGCATCATCGACAACCTCTACTTGCCAGTGGTCTTTCTGGTCTCCAATGGTGACATTGCCGTAACAAGAGACTTCGTAGTCATTCTTCGTGACGGGTGCAGCCATTTGATGCGAGTGCAAATTGCGGCCAGTCTGCGCATGGAGCAACCTGATAACGGCTTTGTCACCAACATATTTGATTGGATCCTCCGGATTGAACTCAGGCTCGTAGCGGTTGGGGTAAAAGAACCAATCGTTGTTTGCATCCTTGTGATGGTAGCAAGTAATCTGCTGCTGCTGAGATCCTTCTGGGTATGTCTGAACGTGGGAGTGTAGCAATCCTCCACCATAGCCCATGTTCTTCAAAGTAGCTCTTGAGCCGTATGCGACCTCCAGGGGGCTGTCCTTCCCGACTTCCGTACCTTTGAGGTTGGCTTGGAACAATGAGCTCATCTGAGCGTCGCCAGGACCGGAGTTCTCGAGGACCAGGAAGTGTAGGTAGAATGAAAACATATATACAGCCATGGGAATGACAATCAGTCCGATGACACGGAAGCCGACGTGCGCAGCAAGTTCGCCCTGGGATTGTGGTTAGATACACTGCGAAAGGTTTGCTGAACCCATGGACAACGTACATGAGGCATCTTGAGGTCGCCGAACTTATTCCACAAGTCCTCAATCGTGTACAGGCCGACGAGTGTGGTTCCAAAAAGACCGACCCATTTGACACTACAAACACAGCCAATTGATATACCAGTAAGGAACAGCCAAAGACCCCATTGCGGCGAGAATGGGTCTTTCCTCAAGCCGTGAAACTTGGCCCAGCAGAACACTGTCGTGAAGGTGAAAAACAGCAACATTGAGTCCAGAAGAATGAAGCGGCTGATGGTGGTGTATGAGTTCTCGAATAAGACCATCATCGTTACCAACCAGACAGTGTTCCTTCTGAAGTTGAGCTCCTTGGCGGTGTAGTATGCTAGTGGTACACAAAGAGCGCCGAAAGCGGAGTTGAACAGTCTCATGAAGGTGTAGTCCACGTCCTCCGGATATGTCTCGCCAGACTTGAACTCGAAAGACCCGTTGTAGCCTGCGAGATATCCTGAAAGACCGACCAGCATCTTACCAAGGGGAGGATGCACGTCGAAGTAGAACTCTCGCTTCAAGTAGTGTGATCCGAACTTGCCAAAACTGCCGAGAAATTAGCCATTGTCGATGTTGGCAGGCGATCCATAGCGTACTGTGCCTCGTCCCAGGTGACAATATCAGATATACCAATCTTCCACATGCGCGTGAAGAAGGCCAATGCTGTGAAGATCAAGGGCGCAATAAGGAACTCCCACTCGTCGAGGAACAGAACGACGCCATTGGACTTCTTCTGCAAATAGTCGACGGGTCAGTATACCGCGATGCACTTTCGGATCAGGTTGGACTAACCTGTAGCTTCTTCTTGTCCTCCTCGTCGAGTCTTGGTAACACTGTCCTGCCGTTAAGCTCAACCTCCGGTGCTCCTCGTTGCCTAACGTCTCCCGACTGGCGATCAACGCCAGTGGTATATCCGTTACCCGCTGTAGCCATTGTTGTAATCTTGTGTGTCTGTTGTTGATTGATGTTGATCACTTTGTGTAGGTGGTTTCAGAAAGATGTAGACCAATCCCAAAGGGGTTCTCGCCTGCCGTATTTGCAAATTGCTCCCTCACGTCCAAACTTTCCTGCACAGGGCGTGCAAAGTGAGGATTTAGGTACTCAGGCAGCTGAAAGATGCGACTGAAGAATCAGAGCACATCAATAGGAACTTGTAACGTTGTCCCTAGCTGTCGTAGATTTACTAGGGGAGAACGCGTATTGGCATCAGGGTGTCTTTTCAAAGCTGGAACGTGTGGGGTAACGCAGGGCTGTTTCAAAGCTGACCTGGTCAAAAGTATCAGGTATGATCGAAGCACAGGAGATGACGCTTTCGTACATCTGTTCAAAATGATGAGTCTCTAGATCTTCATACTATCCACATAAGCCCCGACTTTTGCTTGCGACTTCCAACACCTTTGACCCTCTATACAAAATCGGGGCCCCTCTAAGTTTCTCGTTTATCACACCATTCGTTATCTCATCACACATCGTCCTCGTCAACACGCTTGTACTTTCCATTGCCATCTGTGCTGTCGCCGTTTTGATTCCGGTTGACCATGTTGCTGATCCACCCTCCAAGACCTTCCTCTCGGATACCCTCTCGGATACTGCTGACCTGGCTCATGATCGAGCTTGCAGAGCCACGCCTGGAGAGGATTGGCTTCCCGTCCTTGATTGTGACCGAGGGAGGCTCAATGTCAAGACCAGGAAGAGCGCTGTCAGTATCATGCTCGCCGATCCTGAGAGATGGAACGGGAGACCCGCTGACACTTCCGCCATGGCGACCACTGGCTGGAGTGCCCATTGCGGTGGTAGCGTCTCCGAAGAGAGCGTTCATGTCTTCCAACCGCACATTGGCTGTTTCGGGGTAGATGAAATACACTAGATCGTGTTAGCGGGCGACACAAAACAAGTAATCAGGAGCCAGAGCTCAACATACCAACGACGAAACTGACAGCACAGAAGAATGCATGCACGAGGTACAGCCGCCATTGGATCCACTCTTGTAAGATCGGAGTGAGCTCTCCGACGAGCCAGTTGAACGCCCAGTTGGAAGCTGTGCTCAAACTTGCACCCTTTGCTCGAATGGTAAGGGGCAAGATCTCGGGAGGGTACAACCAGCTGGAATGGGTTAGCCTCTGAAGCTTTTGCGAATGCAGTCAACACTTACGGGATAGGTCCCCATGAGGCTCCAAAAGCAGCATTGTAGATCATGACGAAGATGACAACCATTGTCGGGGTAGAGCGGACATCAATGTGGATAAAGTAAGAAATGGCTGAAAGAGAGATAATCATGGCCACGGCTCCAGACAGCAGAATGAAACGACGACCCCATTTGTCAACGAGGTACCAAGGTGGGATTGTCGATGCAAGGTAAGTAAGCGAGTTAATGCCAGTCATCAAGATGGCATTGCGGCCGATCCAACCTGCAGACTCGAAGACGAGTGGGGCGTAGTAGGAGATGACGTTGATTCCGTTCAGTTGAGCCAAGGCTTGTGCAGAGCATGCAATAAAGACTCGCTTATAGTAACGCTTGAACATGTCGGTGTACGATCTTTCGCCTTCTTGACGAGACAGAAGCACGTTCATCTTGATCTCTCTGTACTCATCGCGCGCCTTGGGGTTGTGAATATCACCCTTGCCGTACAGGTTAGCGATAACAACAATTCCCTCTTCGTCGTGGTCATTGTCCAGAAGCCATCTAGCAGGATCAGTATCAGTAATGGCAACACATGAGTGAACAATATAACATACCTAGGCGACTCGCAGATGACCAAACTTCCTACAGCGAGCAGACCTCCCATGACACACTGCATGAGCAAAGGAACGCGCCAAGCCCAGTCGTTCTCGATGAACGAGCAAAAGTAGTCCACCCAAACACTCGCGGCATAGCCCACAATGTTCCCGGTAAACTCGATACAAGCTAGTTTACCACGATTATGTGGAGGCGAGATTTCAGATTGGTAGATGGGCACAATGGTTGAAAGCGCACCAACACCTAGACCAGCGATGATTCGCCCGAGAAGCATCATAGGCATGCCGTTCGCGAATGTCTGGAGTGCTCCTCCAACTAAGAAGATCAACGCTCCGAAGAGGATAGTCTTCCTGCGTCCAAGCACATCTCCGAGACGACCGACGCTCAGAGACGCAATAAGAGCACCAACTTCGAGGATAGCTACCATCGTGCCGATCTCGGCCCTTGAGGGTTGATTGAAGTAATTCTTAAAGTATGGCCCAGTAATGATACCAGACATGACACCTTGATCGTATCCGAACAGGAACACTCCTAATGACACGAACACACTCGTGAAATATAACAGCTTCTTGCCGTGCAAGCCATGCATTCTTGAAGGCGCATCGTTGGGGGCCATGATGAATGCTACAATCTTCTCGCCTGGTCCAATTGGTTTGCGAGGAGGATTGGGTATAGGAATATCTTCTTTTCTTAACGGAGCGTGTTCGCGTGATTCTTTACTGTAGTGATATTCGGTTTCTGGTTGATACCGAACCTTTTTCGCCGTTCGTTGTGCTCGTGAGTGACTCTGGTGGTGGTCGTTACTGTCGTTAAGATAGTGCGATGCTTTTGCACGGAGAGGATCTTCTTGGTCCGCAAACTGGTCGACAAGGTCACCGGTATCACTCCAAAGAGAGAACTCGGAGCCCGAATCAGAGGAGATTGAGCCTCGACTATGGCTGCCCCTGTGCTTTTCGTCGTATGCACTAGGCCTCGAGGCTGGCAACGTGTGCAACCTGATGTTTGCGGGCAAGCGTGATTTTGAACTTGAAGCTATTGTGGCGGTGAGAGAGGGTAGAACCCGAGTGGGTAAAGGCAGAGATTGACTTCGAATGCACACGGGGCAGCAACACTGGCGGTATCAGCAATCGGGCGTAACCTGACGTTGGCTTTTAGCGTTGATCGAGACCCTTGAATTTCAAAACAGCCGCGAGGGGGGCGAAGGGGGAAGTTGTGAACTGCTTTTCTTCCGCTCCTCTTCTAGAACTAAACATAGAGCGTTACATGCAGTAGCTTAGCGTGACGCTTCGAGACATATCTCTCAGCTTGCATAGATCCGATCTCACCATGGTTGGTCTGTGTTGGTCTCATCTTCAGACGTCAGGCGGAGACCTCCGTGATAAGGTCGTGACAGGCTCCACAGTTGGCAATGAAGACGTGAAGGGAAGGGAAGGTGCAACGAAAAAAAAGAACATGCAACGGCAGTTCGACGTCAAATGAGAGATAGTAGGACAATGTAAGGTCCCGTGAGACCGTACTGTGCTACCCTGGAGGTACTGGTGCATTGCCCAAGACAAGGCTGGCTGCGGTCGGGACCACCTGCTGAAAACAGGCAAGCTGTACGACCCGTGCGAATCCTCTATCATTCTGCTATATTAGCTAGTGAACTTACCTGCTGCTGATGGTCTTCTTCATGTCCTGAATAACCTCGCGACCAAGTGACGACACAACATGGCAAACACATACTCGCTGATCGTGCTTGCGATCATATCTGGAATAACCTATTATGTCTACTCTATCCATAGAGCCAGTGCCGCAAGGTTGGCATTTTGTGGGAAACATGGCTGTCAAGAGATGAGACGCATACCGCAATCCGAACGCATCCTCGGTATCGCAGCATTGTTGGAGATTCGTGGCGTCGAGAAATCTCACCGCGTACTCGACTACTTCACTGAAAAGCTTGCTCAACATGGCCCGACTTTCTCCGTCCAGATTCTACGCAATAACATCATGCTCACCTGTGATCCTGAGAACATCAAAACCATTCTCGCCACACAATTTCAGGATTACTCGGTGGAGAAAAGGAAATTCATATTCTCTCCTCTACTTGGCAATGGTATATTTGTTTCAGGTAGGTAATGTGGACATGAGTGCATTCGGAAGAGTGCCATAAGAACTTTAGTCCACTCTGTGCCACCGATGATTCACTTCAATTTGCTTACCAGTATGATCAGATGGCGAAGCTTGGCAGCACTCCCGTGCACTCATCCGTCCAGCGTTCTCCCGTGCACAGTTCACAGATCTCAATCTTTTCGAGCGCCACCTCAAGCCGATGTTGGATGATCTACTCTTGCTATATGATACTGTCGATCTTAGTCCTCGATTCTTCCAATTGACTGCAGACGTGACGTTTTCATTCCTCTTCGGTGATGAGAACCCTACTCAGCAGGAGCGCAAGCGACGTCAGGAAGTCTGTGAAGCTTTTGACTATGCCCAAGAGCAACTGGGCAATTTTGGTAACTATGGCTGGAAAAGCTATTTTATGAGCTGGAACAAGTTCTGGAGATCTGTCAGATTGGTTCACAACTATGCTGATGAGTATGTAAACAAAGCCCTGAAGCGTGCCTCGGGCGAGAGAGCCACCTCTCATCAGCCAGACCACTATGTGTTCATCGATGAACTGATCAGGGTGACAACGGACCCTGTAAAGATCCGCGAGGAGCTGTTGAATATCTTGTTAGCTGGACGAGATACAACTGCGAGCCTACTGACAATTGCCTGGAACGCCATCTCGAAACGTGAAGACGTGATGGAGAAACTCCGTCGCGAGGTCCACCTGCTCGGTGGCGCATTGCCAGACTACGAGGCACTCAAGAACATGGGCTATTTGCAACACACACTGAAGGAGGTCCAAAGACTGTGGCCAGTCGTACCCATGAATTCACGCACGGCGAACAAAGACACTGTTCTACCGTTGGGAGGAGGAAAAGACGGCCGCTCACCTTCCTACATTCCGCGTCGCAGACAGATAAGCTACTGCGTCTACGCCATGCACAGGGACAAGTCCGTATATGGAGAAGATGCAGATGAGTTTCGTCCCGAGCGATGGGAACATGTCCGTCCAGGTTGGCACTACTTGCCTTTTCATGGTGGTCCAAGAGTATGTCCCGGACAGAATTTCGCTCTGCTGGAGGCGTCTTACACAATCGTGCGTATGCTGCAGATGTTTGGGAGGATTGAAAGCAGAGACCCATTACCTATTGTCGAGAAGCTGGCTGTCAGCTTCACAAGCAGGAACGGGGCGAAGGTGGCGTTGTTCAAATCTTGACAAACAGTGGGTTCAGGTTGCTGAAGGCAAGTAAGCGTTGAGCTGGAAAGCCGCTTTTATTGGGCCACGGAAAGGATAGCTATTGTCGTGTTGACGCGAGCTGTCCCTGGGAGCTGCCGTGGACACTAGGTCACCGCTTGGTCGAGCCGAACAGCTCCAGACTTGAATCGATAGCCCGAGCGTGAAATAGGACGTTGTCAATTCGAAAGCTCAGGTGTCCCAATCTGCCTTGGAGAGGGAGCATCTTCATCCTTTCGGGTTAGCAATGTCGAACACCATGAAGACAGGACTGTGGCAGGGGATTGTGGCGCGCTCCCGTGTGAGGTTATGTCGATCGTGATACTCGACTGTCACTGAAGAGTGCTGTAGTACAAGTGGTTATGCTTAAAGCTCATGCGAATCTTGGTAGCACAAGCATCCACAGTAAGCGATCAGCATCATGCATTAGTGAAGCACCAGCCAAAGCAGCCAAAGCGGCCTCTCAGATCTGATCAAGATTGACCTGTACTTGAAAATAGCGAGTCCAGATATTATGGGCAGAAGCTATGTATGTTGCTATGACACGCGAGCACTTGCCATCCTGGCTAGTTCGAGTTGAGGTTGTTCGAGCAATCCTTGTCTCCACCGATGTCATCCACGCCGTTGAGTTGAGTTGCCTGGGGAGCATCGCAACTGAGCAAAACCTCACGATATCCCATCAGAGACTCTTTCCGAGGTCACACATCTATATCCCTGTCGCTCATTCTACGCTTCGTCGCAAGTGCCACCTTCGTTACACCGTCCGCTCGCGCTCCTGTATCAAGTCGCGCACATCTGTATCAATCGAGAGTGCTCGCATCTGCCGCTTCAACGTCAATCGTATAACCGACCAGAGGCAGCAAACATGTCACAATATACGACGGCCTATGGCAACTTCCACGTATGACTGCGCTTTTCACATATCCTGGCATTGCGAAGACTGACGCGCTTGCGCTAGAATTTCTGCCGGGATTCCACCCTCCCAGTGTGCAATGTACGTTCGAAAGCTATTACCGGATCATACTCTTTCACCTTTGCGCCCACGCTCATGCATTCTATAGCTCTTCAGTGAAGCCGCCGACAAAGGGGGTGCTGGATATGGTGGATGTGCATTGTTGGGTATACCACTCTCAGGAGGAACAAGACGTCTGACGAATCTTGGTGCGATAAGAATGCTTGATTGATGCGTAAATCGCATTTGCTTACCATTTGGCAGGTGTCATTATCTTGGACGGTCTATCTGTACTCACTGCGCTGTTCCTGCTATGGAGGACACAACGGAAAAGAGCAGCTGTTGGACGAAGGTATGGCCTGGTGCCGAGCAAGCTTGCGAAACAGATCACTGACGCACGATCAGGGAAATGCAATTGTTCCTCTTCTCCTTCCTTCTGCTGTCAATCTGTGAGATCTTCTCAATAGGCGGTTTCCCGTTGAAGAACTCTGTCCGCATTGGTTTCTCAGCAGCTCATCTCGGCATGTTCACCGCGACGACATGGATTCTCATGCTCAACGGCGCTGTCGGTTACCAAGCACTTAACGATGGCTCTTTTATGTCAATTGTTCTCATTGTTGGATCAGCTGCTGCGCTTTTCGTTGGAACTGGTTTCATTGCTCTCGACACCGGTCTCAATCTCACTGGCTACTTCAACAGCCCAATGATTCAGGCTGCCCCAAACAGGTCTTATTCTTTGTACACTCTTTGGATTCTCGCGCCTCTCGTGTTTCTCTTCATCTACTTCATTCTCGAGACCTGGCTCGTTCTCAGAGTCCTTGGAGAAGTCAAGCCGATGTGTAAGACAGGGCGTCTGCTCCTGACGTTTCAATTACTAACATCTTGGCAGTGTTCCTGCTTCTCGCCGCGCTCTTCTTTGCAGCTGGCCAAGTTTTCGATTATGTAATCAGTACACACATCTGCAACGGCGTCAATGGCAAGATAGATGGATCCCTCTTCCAGACCCTGTGCACACTGATTGCCGTGGCCATGGTGTGGACTTTCTGGAGCAGTATAACAGAAGATGACTGGTAAGTCTATCTTGTGCTCATACTGCTGTTTGCTGGTGCTAACCCAATTCCAGGCCAACCGTCGCGCCAGGCGAAGAGCCATATGCTGGCCAAGTCGACATGGAACATAGACCACATGTTGCTACCTTGGCATGAGCGCGTCTGATGGGAGGAGCCAGTCTGGCTAAACATAGAAGAGATATCGTATTGCATGCATGGACTTGGGCGGAACGCTATTCATTATACCCAAAGAGCAGGTCCGGCGTTGGTAATTTGTTTGTACAAAGGATGGTCTTGTTTGAGTTCGTGTACATACTGTAAGGTCGGGGTAAGCGAGGGACAATCGAGGGAATTGGCAAGCAGCTACCATATTAATGTAATGAAAGAGGTTTTATCAAGAGTGGAGCATCCACTTTATGATTGACAGCAAGCAACGTGAAGATGAGGAAGTAGTAGGCAAGGTCAAGATCACGAGTCCGCCACGGGTCAAAGCTTCCGTCAAACCGTCCTTACCGTCCTTCTCTTCGATTTATTCCAGTTCAGCTCACTTGACTTGGGTTTCTTCACCTTGAGTCAGCTTCTACGTCACCATCCGAAGAAATGCCAATAAAGGTCTGGCAGCTCAAGGACGACAATAACCAGAAGATCATTTTCAGCCAGCAGATCTCAGAACTTCCTGCGTCAGAGCTACGTCTCCGTGTCTTTCGTGCTCAAGATTACGCTATCGAGTTCCGTGACTGCGCAAAAGACGACAACGACCCCGACGATCTTGGAATCTTCAGTGAGCAATTACCGTCGCGCCACATGCAGTATCATTGTCTGACGAGCTTCTGCTAGGGGTCGCCAAAGGTTCTCATCAGCTTTTGAGGTTGTCTTGTCCAGCAGCGCGGGAGCAGCTCAGCCATCCTGACTTTCCACTTCTTTTGACAGCCACAATCGGGAGCGAGAAAGTGATAACCTTGCACGATCGAGACACCATCACGCTATTCCTACCTTCACAACCTCAACCTCGAACTAGCTCACAGAACGGATCTGGTCTGGCTGACGCGTGCGCGGCTCCAGCAAGTCAAGCCGGCCCGGAATCTGTCTTGACTTCTGGCCCTTGTGCGCGCCTCTTCTTCTCCATCACTGCCGACCCGCCAGCGAGAAAGGAGCCTAACTCCGTTATCGAGGATCCAGAGGCCTTGATAGAGAAAACTCGGTCTCGACACGAAGCTAGAGAGGCCGAACCACCATCATTCAAGTCTTCTGACAACCCAGGTTCAGTAGAGTGTGAACCTTCCCACGAAGGCTCTCAACTGTTGATACAGGAAACCCAATTCGTTGGTGAGAACGAAGGTGCAGATCGACCTGTCTACGGTAACGCGTTACACTCGCAGATTTCATCGTCTTTCTGCTCCGACGGCGGCATCTCTGTGATCGACGACGATCGCTGTGCGATCTCTGTCATGCAAAAGGAAAGATCTCCCTCGGAGGAGCTTCTGGAAGGACCCCAGACGTGTGATTCAATCTCGGTCATGGAGAAAGACACAACGAGGTCAGATGATACTGAGAGGACGAAGAAGTACACCTCGGAGGAGCTCGAGGAAAGTGCTTCAGTCCTCGCTCAGAAAGACTTGAAGCTCTACATAGCCAAGAATGCCCAATGTTCACCTCGAGCGGATGAAACGGACCGCGCACATGAGGCGAGTGCAAACGACGAGCCGATCGATCCTGAAGCACAACTTGATCATGTACCAACCAATCTCGGTCCTATTCCAAACAAATCAGTCTCAGAACCCGATGATGATGAGGAACTTCCAGATCTTAACAATATGATCACTTCCTCCGCACGACGTGTACGTGAGGAAGCAATCACGCCACAAGCTACTGATCAGCGGATTAAAAATGGAGATGCCACCGCTCATAATGAGCATGATGAGCATGACCCTGCAGATTATGGATCAACTCCATCCGACAAGCCCGTCGAGGTGCCAGATCCATCGATCAATGAGAACACTGTCAAGAAAAAGAGTAGAGCGAAACGCAAAGCAAAAGGCAAAGCTGATGTGTTGAACATCTCTGCAGAGCAAGATGATCCTCCTACTGACGAAGTCGACCTAGTCACGAAGCCGAAGCAAGAATTGGCGAAGGCGAAAGTCCTGCCTACCAAAAAACGTCACTCTACAGGCTCCTTGAAAGCTATTCAGGATGACGACGACACAGAAACGTGCGATTCTCTATTCAACGATCCTGAAGACTTGTCTCAACGGAAGAGGCGTCGATCTGCAGGTTCAGCAGGAGACGGAGCTGATTCTGTCCCTGCTACTACACCGGTGGTCAAAAAGGCGGCTCCAAAGCAGAAGAAGGCGCCAAAGACGCCTGCACGGAAAGCGTCCAAGTCTGCCACAGCTACGCCAAGCACGGCTGCGACTATCAAAAAGGTCGCATTCTCGTACAGCACAACCGTGGACCGTCCAGCAATCCTTAAGAAGTTCTTCGACTTGGGGTACAAGAAGGCGGAGCACGTCTCGCCACAATGTGATATGCTTGTTGTTGGCGCCGGCGCCTTGCAAAAGACTATCAAGCTGTTGATCGCTGTTGCTCGTGGTACGACCATTGTTACTGATGACTTCATCACCCGTTCTGCCGAAGACGGCAAGCTCCCGGCTGTATCGGCGTACTTGCCAGGAGGTATCAGTGATATAGGCGTCAGTCGAGAGAGTTTGTTCATTGGCAAGGACCTATATATCACACCAGCGTTAAGAGAAGTCTACAAGTTCGAATATCTAAACATCGTGGAGCTCAGTAAGATCATTGGCTTCAAGTCAACGACGTCAAAGGTAGCACGAGGAGTCGTCACTACTACTAACACAATCGTCCTCGGCTTCGGTGTCAACGATCCTGATGCTATGACCCTACATGAAGAAGGGGCTATATGCTATACCAAGGACTTTCTTTCTGCTAGCATTCTCCGTAATGAAGTTGATCTCGATGGTGTTGAATTCCGGAACTTCAAGGCCAGAAGCTCACAAACTCCTGCGAAGACCAGAGTCTCACAAAGTGTGACGAAGTCCAAAGGCGCACAGAAGGATAAGATAAGGACGAAGAGCATGTGAACACATCGTACAGGAGAGCATGCAAGTTTTGACCTCCGGAACTGCGTTGTTGTCGGAGACACAACTGACTGATTCACAGATGAGGTAAATCTGGAGGTATCATGGCGGCAGCAGCACGTTCCTTCGATGTACGTGGACTGATGATGTATGTGACAGGCATGTTACTCTGGTATCTGATATATGTGGAGTGGCGCGACTGGTATGGTTACGGGACGGCGTCTGGAGCGGTGTTGATGTGATTGATCGTGGAGTTGGTTCGGTACAGACACCTGTATGTTCGCAGGGCATATCTGACGAATGGTGTTCTCTTGCATCATCTGGCGAGACAGCTTCGCACTCCACATGGGATAGTCAAAGCAGAATCTCTACTTACAGCATTCCTCCCGAAGCCGTCCTAGACTTTCTGATTGCAGGCTTCAAATGTTCGCACTTCTTCTTTTCGTTACCCGGCAATATACGACGGTGCATCATGGTTGAGGTTGAGCGGAAACGCTACCTATGGCACTTCCCCCGAACCTTCTTAGACATCGTACTCGCCAGACTCAGGTGTTCACTTTCCCTCTTCTCGCAATACAGCATCTGACAAAATCCTACGGCACTCTCCCCGAGGTGTATCTAGACTGTGCAGGTGTGATATGTACGTGTATGGCGTGCCTGGTGCCATGCCGGCAGATCTAGACTGTATCGTGTTCATCTGCGTCCCACTCACAGTATCAGCACAGCACAGCGATGCACACGCTGTGCAAAAGCTTGTTTCGTTCCAGGCTCGACTACGCTACTGTTCATTTCACATCGGAGAGTAACGCGAGTATAAGGTGAGGTCAGAATGTCTGTGTACGTCATGTGGTTTCCGGCGCGTGCCTTGGAGATACGAATCGGCGATGTTTTGTAAACATAAACTTCCAAAAAACAGATAGAAGGGTAAGCTATGGAAAACAGTGGCACAATACTGTCAGGGCACTCCTCGCGCATAGCTTTATCAGCTCTTGACCATGCCGTGGCGACTGGCTTCTGCGGTACAGCTCGAAATGTCGAGGCAATGGCACTTTCCGTACACCTGCACACAGGTCATCGAAGGCCACCGCAGAGAAGTGGCTGCAGATTAGATCTTGACCTTGCTATCAGGACCCTCTCCTTCGGACCGCTTCACACGTAGATTGACCAAGGACCAAGGCACACCTATTCATGGACAACTGAGGTCAATCCCAACAAGGTCGATTGATTATGTTTGCAATTGGGTGATGTTGCACGAAAGTCAACATGACGGTCTGGCGTGGCTAAAAGACAACAACGCCACGGCACTGCCATGTTTCCAGTAGTAGTCAAGGGTTTAAGGTCAATCGGCTTCGTCACCCGAAGTGTATCCTGCTCAGACGGTATGATACAGTATACCAGACGACAGTCCCATCCCATAGTGGTCATAGTGATAAGGATGTGTTTCACCCCGATCCGAAGTCGGGACGAAGGTTGATCACATCGGGGGCACGTTGTCGGCTCATGAAGCACACACTGTAAGTCTGTAAGACATGTACCACCTTGTCATGAAAAGTGTGGACTAAGACGATTCCCAATCGCAATCACATGAATACGAGGTCTCGAGATTGGCAAAAGCGACTTAACAGCCGTTGCTGGAGCGATGAAACGCGTCCTGAATTTGATCAAACGGTGGGTAGCCAAGCCACAAGAAGGGCCTGAGACCCCATCTCGCATTTCTTCAAGTCTTCTTCTCTTGCCTGTCCTCGTCGTCGCCACCTATAGTTACTGCGTCTGTTGCTCTCATCACTGCTAGCCGGTGCTACCCCAAACATATTTTCAACTGTTCAGAGGCAGCTTAGGCCCTCGTTCCCTCCTTAACACAAACACGCTCTTTACAACAAACAACTGTATAGCCAAAAGAAAGTCAAGGAATTCAAAGCTCTTAAGTATGCCTGGAACGATTCTGCGCTACCTGCGCATCATGGTGAACCCAGCAACTGACCAGACAGCCAGCATCTATCCCGTCATCATTTCCAACAAGAACTACCAGCATCGTCTTTGAGAGACGTATAACATTCCTCAAGCAAGCATCAATCATCAACCTCTGGCAGGATGAAGTTTCTCACAATAGCTGGCGTCATTTCCGCCACTGCAGGCGTCGTCGCTTCCGCACAACCTCACCGCCACCACCACCACCAACACGCGCAGAAGCGCTCTCCTGTTCCCGAGCCCCAGGATGTTGTCACCATTGACGTTCCCGAGACGGTATACGTTTGCAACTTCGAAGGCATGACCATCGATTACGATGAGTGCCAGGAAGGCATCAACAACGGCACCTTCGTGACTTCTTCTGGCGGCGAGCTCGTTGAAGCATCATCATCGTCATCTGCTTCAGTTGCTCCTGGCCCCACGAGCAGCAGTGTTGTCATCAGCGTCGCCAGCAGCAGTAGCAGCGTCGCGCCTGTCGCTTCTGCGCCGGTTGTTCAGAACCTTGTTCAGCAACACGGCGGTCCTCTCTCGACCTCGCACAGTGTCGCATCCACCAGCGCATCGTACAGTGCTCCAAAGCACGTCGCCACATCAGCAGCTCCAGCACCGGCACAGACATCTTCCACCTTCGTCAGCAGCGGCAACGGTGTCAACTCTCCTTTTCCCAACGGACAGATCTCCTGCTCCTCGTTCCCGTCTCAATACGGCGCAATCAACGTCGACTGGGTGGGCCTCGGTGGCTGGACTGGTGTCCAGAGCCCCGGTTCTCAGCTTGCTGCTGGTTTCTCCGATATCGAGACTGCCACCAGTGGTACTTGCTCAGGTGCCAACTGCTGCAGCGAAGGTGCTTACTGCTCGTATGCTTGCCCTCCTGGCTACCAGAAGTCGCAATGGCCTTCAATGCAAGGCTCCACCGGTCAATCCGTTGGTGGTCTTCTTTGCCAGAACGGCGTGCTCCACCTCACCAACGCGGCCTTGTCGAACAACCTTTGCATTCCTGGTTCGCAGGAAGTTACTGTCCTCGTTCAGAACACCATGAGCCAGCAGGCTGCCGTCTGCCGTACTGACTACCCCGGTACGGAGGGCGAGACTGTCCCCCTTGACTCTCAGCCAGGCACCACGCAGAACCTTACCATGCCTTCATCCGAGGACTACTACCAATGGCAAGGAAAGGGTACCTCTGCCCAGTACTACGTCAACCCTGCTGGTACATCCGTCTCCGATGGCTGCCAATGGGGTAGCCCGAGTGGCAATCTTGGCAACTACGCGCCTCTTAACCTTGGTGTCGGATACAGCAACGGAATGGCATGGCTCTCAATCTTCCAGAACGCACCTACCACCAACGCCAAGCTTGACTTCACGATCGAGCTTGTTGGTGACAACATGATTGGCAACTGCAAGTACAGCAACGGTCAATACTGCAGTGGTGCCAACTACGAGAACTGCTCGCCAACGACTGGCTGCACTGTGAGTACCTCTTTACCCTTACCATGCTGTCGACAAGCACTGACATCTTTGCCAGGTCTCCGCAGCGTCCGGCACACTTACCTACGTCTTCTCATAGTCCAGGTAACCTACTCCTTCCGGAGAAAGCCACCTTCGACACGTTCAACCACCCTCCTATCTTTCCACCTCATGAGCAAGATATCCCATTATCTTTGTACGGTGCTACGGCCTGATCTCCTTGGCTTGATACCCAGGCGTTTGAAGGCAATGAGAAAACATTTACGTCGGTCATGTGTCAAGTTCGCGATGTTGGACGAATCTGATGGGTACTCTTTGGAATTTTCATGCAATCTTTCTTTCTTTTGTCTTTTGGCTATACTTGGGATGTTGTTGGTCTTGTTGAGCAAGTCATGTTGGTGATGGCAGCGGATATGTTATTTAAAGCTTGAAGATAGCAATGCCAGGCTCATGCTACTTGATTGTCGTGCGTCTTCACAGAGTGACCCGTAATGCTTGATGTGCAATGAAGGTGATTAGAAGACTAGGGCAGCGTGTGGTTCGACCAAGATGGTGAAGTTGATGTGAAACTTTAAACCTGGAAGCTGTTTCATCTCCAGAATCACATGCCACCATCACCTCCCTCTCGTCTCGAAACACTTTTTTATCCTCTATTCACAACACCACCATATCCTTCTTCCCCTGTCTATA
>Ga0058698_10000146_pt1 | contig 40437 bp, 41 predicted proteins | sample AgamicAsSfe_FD_67288 | JGI IMG/M metagenome (GOLD analysis project Ga0058698, IMG submission 67288) | Agave microbial communities from Guanajuato, Mexico - As.Sf.e | ecosystem: Host-associated > Plants > Phyllosphere > Phylloplane/Leaf | place: Guanajuato, Mexico | collected 2012-05-30
CATTTCTTGCGGTCGTCAGGTTTAGTTCCAGTCTCCGTCACGCCCTCGATGAAGATACGGGCCCACTGCACCCCACCCTCATCTGTGGCCTTCTCCAGAATCTCTCCTTGCATATCAGGCCTGTACTCGATGTTGTCCAATGTGAAGGTCTCGACGATGTCGCAGACCCTATGCGGAGCTAGACCTATGGCCCCGCCGTCCATTACCCTCTGGAAAAACGCGGTGTAAGGTTCGAGGATGTTGTACGGTGTACCCGGCGGAGGGAAGACCATCGTGATTGTACCGAAGCGTGTGATGGTATAGAATTGTGTAGGTACCGAATGGTGGTTTCGATGTAGAGATCAAGAATGAGGAAAAGGATAAGTGGGACAAGTAAAGGCGCGGACCCTGTCGCGAGCGTTTGTTTGCTCACGTGAAGCCGCAGACTACAGGCAGACACGAGAAGACTTCATACACACCGAGAGACTCTTCCTTGGACGGTAAACGCGTTGGATTCAAGCCTGATATCGCATTGCATTAACCATCGAAAAACGCGCGTATGAACATTCGATCCTGCGACCCCACGTAGTGTGATACTATTTACAGAAACACTGTAACCACAATGCTCCGATCATTCAATACCAGATCTTGAGCTATGACAACGATCAGGTCGCCTTGATTTGATCAAGATCAGCATCGCTACCCACACCGGATCTTTCCTCGTCAGAGCTAGTTCGCTCATCGTGATCAACTGTCTGTGCATTCTGTCTCTTGGCCACCTCTCTCGCGTGCAGTAGCCGGATTATAAGCGCAGTGGCAATCAGCGCAGCGCTCAAGAATGTGACCGTGATGAAACCCTTGCGATACTGAGGTGCCTCGACCTGCTTCCAAACTAGAAGTGGTAGCCATGCCTGTAGTACATAAGCCATCTCATTCATAGCTGCCACGACAATGGCTCGTTCCTCGTTGTCGTGTGTGCAGATCTCGTGAGCCCATGCAAAGCATAACCCGGAGAGACCACCACCGAAGCCGGAGAGGATGTAGCAAGCCCACTTCCACTTGATAGGAATATCCCATATCGCAAGACTGGTAGAGCATATGATGTTCATGCATCCGCCGAAGACGATCGGTTGCCATCTGGATCCTTTGAGGATACTATCGCTCGTCCATGCATACAAGAGTGTAGTAACGACTTGTACTGCATTGGTGGTAGTTGGGTACTGCGAATCATGTTAAAGAGAATACCCTCGACATGATGGTATAGTAGTACTTACCGTGTTGATCTCGCTGACGGTATACTTTGGATCCTTGCTGGCTTTGAGGAATTGCTGGAATACCGGTTGCCCACCCGAGGTACCGTTGTTGAAGAATACATAGAGTGGAACGAGAGCCCAGATGTGCCACGACGTAAAGATCTTCTTGACCTTAGCTCTGGTATATGGCTTCCGCTTTTGCCGGCCTTCGAGCTCCATGCGCTTCTGGGCGAATGCGACTTCATCCTTTGTCAAATAGAAGGGCTTGGAGATTTCGGGAAGATCAGGCAGTGCGAAGAAGCCAAGCAGTGCGATGGGCAAGGAGATGACGCCATCGATAATGAAAAGCCACTGCCATCCCTTGAAGCCGCCGCGTCCGTCGAGCTTGTATACACCAGCCATCAGGTAACCAGAGAACATGGTTGCGATGGCGCCGCTGGTGTGGAAGATACAAGATCTTTTGGCGAGTTCTTCCCTTCGATACCAGGATCCGATGATGTATTGCATGCCTGGGTAGAACGTACTTTCAGCAAGACCAATAAGAAAGCGCAAGGCGTAGATGGTTTCTGCATTATTGGCGCGGCAAAGACAGAATGTCAAGACGGCCCATGTAAGCTGTTGCCGTTAGTACATAGCTTCCACTACCGCATTACTAGGCTGTCGTACCTCCATAGCTGGTATCCAAATTGATGGGCGCACTCGAGTTAGAATGATGTTACTGGGTAGTTCGCCGATGACATAGCCAACAGTCCAGCAAGTTTGCATGTAGTTGAGCTGGTTGCCGTAAAGCCCAAGATCCTCCTTCCTGTCGCAATGTCAGCCAGCTTTCTACAACAAGTTCTTACTACATACATTCCAGACACGAAGGCGCTATTGATGTTTGATTGATCGAGGTACTTGATGAAGTACCCCAAAGACGCAAAAGTAAGCAAAGCAGCGTCGAGCTTGAACATGAACCATCGTTCTTCTTTCGGCTTGTCCAAGGTATCCCAAAGGTAGTAATACCACTTGTGCGGCTTCGCTTTCAGCTCTTCGTCAGACTGAATGACGGTTATTGCAGGGTTGACTTCCGTCGAGACGTCTTGAGGTTGACCCATGTTCGTGGACTATCGGTATGAAGCGTGTCTCTAGAGTAAGAGTATTGGCGAAAGCCTCAGCTTTATCGAGCAAGCAACACAAGCCCTCTCTGCCATCGATAAGACTGTCTACGGCTTTTGCTTGCCGGCATGGCGTTCAGCACGCCAGTGGCAAGTGGTTGCTGCATAGTGGGAAGCGTAGCGCGATTCGACATACTGGGGATGATATGGCGTAATGGCAGGGTCCGCGTGGGGTCGATTCATCCGAGTAGCTAGTCTGGACCCAACAAGCATAGACTAATATTGCGTGTTCGATGCTAAGATGTGAGAAGATCGCCGCGATGCATGGCAATGCTGTGGTGTCGCGTGTCGTGATCAGGCATGCATATGGCGTGCCTGACTCAGGTGATAGCCAAGCGAGTAACGCCGATGTTTGTAATGCCTCTCATGCACTTTGGTGATACCTGAATAGTATCTGCGCAAGTCTTAGTCTTGATCTAGGCATTGAAGCAGCATGAAGTCATGGGCGCGTTTGTGCTTCAGAACCCGTGGGCACATTGCTACGTGGAACTGCGAAATTGCTTACATTCATACATTCTGCTATAAACATGTCGCTTCGAGTTGCCGTTCAATGCCTGGATTGGCAAAGAAAGCTTTCATCCTCTCCACCTGCTCCGCTTTCGCAGAATGCCATTTATCAGAATGCCCACGCAGTCGCTCTTTGCCTGCTTTTTCCAAATCAGAGTTTACCCAAGCTATGAGTTCTTTGACATAGCTCGCTTCCTGATCTCTCAAACTGTGAAATGCCTTTCCATAACCCTTGGTTTCTACTCGAGAGTTATACTCTAATCTCATCGCATCTTTGCTTGGAAGCTTTGCCTGTCCCGAGAGTACCTTTGCAACAACCATGGCTTGGAACTCGAACAACGTGAACGTCGCTGTGAAGAACGGCACACCGACAAAGGCGAGCGTTGGATCATTGATGAAGAAGATGTCTTTGTGCAGATTGTGAAACTGTGTACCGTCTGTCACTAGTAGCGTATCGTCGGCCTGATCGACTGGTGTCTCGTCCGAGGTGAGCTGAGATAGGAAAGGCAGTGTTAGGTGGTAACCTGTGCAAAGTATGACATGATGAATGTCACAGATCTTTGCACCTGACTTCAGCGTGACGGTAGCTGGAATCGGCTGAGTGTCATTCAATGAGGCTAATATGTTCACTCGTGGTTCGTCGTACGATACTATTTCATCGACGCGGTACGCGTTATCTGGGAGCATGCTTGGAGGCAGGTCGAATTTTCCGTTCCTTTGGCTTTGTATGATCTTGTTTGCATACGGGCTGAGCTCGCGCGCGATATCCGTTGCTGACACACTCCCACCGACAAGTAGATAGTTCTGAAGTAAAGTCAGGCCGAGATAACAAAAATCTTCTTAATCGGATCTGTACGCACCTTATTATGAACATTCTCGGGCTTTCGATAGAGTTTGGAGTGCTGTACTCTGTCCGGAAATTGTCGCTTCCAGTCTGCGAGTCCAGGCGTATCAGGGATCCTCGGCGCGTGGTAATGACCAGATGCAACTACTACAGCATCAAAGTGCTAGCCCAAGGTTATTATCGCGAAGATGAGTCTACAATCACAAGGTGCTTACCTGGGAAGATTCGTGTCGCCTTAACACACCTTGCGCATCGGTCTGCAAAGTCGCAGTCTCGACAGTCCATAATCTACCGTTCTTGGTGACGCTTCTCACATCGGTGTCGTACTGTGTCAACTTATGCACCCCCGTTGAGAGAGTAGTAGCCTGTATGTAGCCGCACAAGACATCGTGCGTTACATAATCCTCGGTCCCGGGTGGAAACTGGTTCAAGGTGGTTTCTAACAAACGTGTACTCACGTTGTTCTTGAGGCCCACGTAACACGGACTGTGGGAAGTCATTCGAACGTACAATCCGATAGATAATCTTGTGGTACGTACCCTGGTGGCGCATGAAGCAGGCTTTCGACATCTTCCAGGTCTTCGCTTGCGTGAACACTGTCAGCTCTCGAACGCTTCGCACTTGAATATGATGGCTCCAAGGGCTTTCGCTCATCGTAACGCCTTTAATCTCGTCAGTTCAGCTGGAAATCCAAGAGTTTCGGGTCAAGTACCATATGCCTCCTGCAGCACTAGATCGCTCAAAGACTACGACCTCAATGCCCTCCTTCTTGAGATGCGCTGCAGCAACGACACCACTAATGCCTGCGCCGATTACAGCAACACGGTTACTCGGGAAAGACATGCTCTGAATATTGCGGAGACAACAGCAGGAAAATCTTCGCGGTCTGGGTGTTGTATCGATCCGGAATCATTAATCGACGGTCACTGCGACACACCTTCTTGACACCGACATCGAAAGGCATCTACATGTCAGCATTCTTCGTGCGAATCCTCGTTACATAGTTTGTCAGCGTCGAGCATATCTCCGTTGTGGTGTGAGTAGACACAACGCGTGATGGTGGATACGAATGGCATCATGGGAAGCCCTCGTTACGAGAACACCAGACAGTCGGAACCGATACATTTACCTGCAGGTAACATGCGAACTCCACAGTTTGGTGCATTTGGGGTGAAGCGAAGTTTCTCCGAGCGATAACATGAGAAACGTTGACTGGATATTCGTCATCTGCAAGATTATGATGTGATCAACCCCGCAACACATGTCGCAACCAGCACGCGACGCCGCCATATCGCTCGACCATTTTTGTAACTTGAATTAGTGAGCGAACAACGAGCAGGAAGTGGGGTAAAACGAGTCCAGGATATAAGAATGATGGCATCGCGAGTGGTGATGTTTGCACAACTGCATCACAAACGACTTTCATCATGGCTCCAATCGCAATTCCTGTTCACGAGCACATCCAGGAGAAGGATACCGTTCAACCACGGAAAGACTCTTTAGGGTTACCAGAACCTGCCAGGAAGAGACTCGAGAAAGCTGGTATCGATTTGTCGGCCGGCTATCCATACAGGCCAGCGAAACCACTCTACCTTGACGATGTCTACAAGATCAGGGATTACGATCGTGAGCACATTGATCCAGGTTCTCGAGCTGACCCAGAGAAGAAGGCGCTGTTCGGCGCTGCAAAAGAGATTATCCACTTGACCTCACACATTGGAACGGAGATTGTTGGACTTCAACTGAAGGACCTTACAGACCAACAAAAGGATGAGCTTGGTCTTTTGATCGCCGAAAGAAGTGTAGTGTTCTTTCGTGACCAAGACCTCTCGCCCCAAGAACAGAAGAAGCTTGGCGAGTACTATGGCGAAATCGAGGTTCACGTAAGTTGTACTGCTCGTGATATAGTTGCCATGCTGACAGCAGATGAAGCCGCAAGTTCCCTTCGTACCCGGTGTACCAGGAGTGACCGTTCTCTGGCCTGCTCTTCAGGCTACCGAGGTGCCAGCAAGCTTCAGGAAGACAGGCGGAGCATCTAGGTGGCACACCGATCTGGTGCACGAACGCCAACCCGCCGGGTAAGTGGCAGTGTTTCAGATGAAGCGCTCATTCCTGACTCGTTTTAGCGTGACTCATCTCCACAACGATACTATCCCAAAGATTGGAGGCGACACTCTTTGGGCTTCAGGCTATGCCGCGTATGAGAAGCTTTCTCCAGAGTTCCGGAAGATCATCGACGGCAGAGAAGCAGTGTACCGCAGCGCGCACCCGTATCTTGATCGTGAGAATACTAGCGCTGGCCCGAAGCACATCGAACGCGTTCATCCGATCGTCCGTGTGCATCCAGCAACCGGATGGAAAGCTCTTTGGGTCAACCGCGCATTCACCGACCGCATTGTCGGACTCGACAAGGCCGAGAGTGATGCCATTCTCAACTATCTCTTCGATGTATACGAGAACAACGTCGATATCCAGGTTCGCTTCCGATGGACTCCGGGAACCTCTGCATTATGGGACAACAGAATCACCATCCATAATGCGAGCTGGGACTATGGAGGGATTGAGCCAAGGCACGGAACGAGGGTAACGTCGCTGGCAGAGAAGCCGTTCTTCAAGGCGGATGCGCCGACTCGTAGGCAAGCACTAGGCCTTGCAGGACCTGAGGATATTTAAGCGCTAAGTTGATGCCACATCGATGTTGGGAACGGCAGGCGAGTGGAGCTGAACTATTGGCGAGCTCGAGAATGACACTCGACGAGACGCGTTGGAATGGGGGGCGCGTCGCGCTGATTGAGAAGCTACTCCTGTTACGTATAAGCGCGATTCGAATATGGGGTCCAAGATTGCATCATCGACCCCTTCTATCAGCTTCAATACATATTCGTCTTCAATAATTGCCATTTCATCGCTCAATTAGATCGCTGATTCTATCGCACCAATCCGTCACAGCTTCAACAATGTTTCAGCATTCTTCCACGCGAACATATCCATCTCAGCGTCAGTCAAGACCTGCGCCTGCGCCAACTTTTCGACGAATGCCCATCCATCTGTATTCGTACTGAACGGGTAATCGACCGAATACATAATCCTCTCGACTGGGCTCACTTGCCTCAATTGCTCAAACTGCCTCACAGTGAAGAAAGCACTCGTCGTGCTCCAGATATTTGTACTCCAAACCCGACCGAACGTCGTATCGTTACGCAAACCTGTCGAGTCGATTCGGTCAATGAACATTGGCAGTCCTTCACCGTTATGTCCGATGATCATTTTCAGCTTTGGAAATCGATCGAATAAGCCTGCGCTGTAAAGTCGTAAGACATGCGTCCCGACATCGACGTGCCATCCCCACGAGTTCGTCCCAAGCCGTCCAGCCACGGCAGCAGGATAGTTTCCGGCGAACAGCTTGGACGCAATATCGGCAGTCGGGGCAGCAGGGTGCAGGTATAGCGGCACATCGAGCTCCTGTGCCATTGCAAAGACTGGATCGAAGCGTGCAGCGTCGTAGTACGTGCCGTCTTTGAGGTGATTCCATATCATCGCACCCTTGAAACCAAGCGTTGTAACGCTGCGCTTCAACTCCGCAGCAGCCTCTTCCGGCAGAGACATTGGCAGGACGGCAAAGCCAGCAAAGCGCTTAGGGTTGGCTCTGATTGCTGAGCGAACAGCATCATTTGCTGCGCGACATCCTTCTGGGTCGTCCAAACCCGTGGCAGACTGCTGGGCAAGGACTTGCATAGACAAGTGGCCGGCATCCATAGCAGCGAGTCGACCGGCTCCAACGTCCTTAAGCTTTTCCAGTACACCGGGGTAGCGCTGCACTATGCCTGCAGCAACCACCTCAGCTTCCAAAGATGGCGATGTGACATGCTCCTCAAGTGCGATTAGGCGCTTTGGTAGGTAACAAGATTTGGGAGGCGCGGGAGGTGTGGGTATACTACTCGCTGTAAGTGCGAGGGCGAAGAGAATCTTAATGTAAGTGACATGCATAGTGAACAGCTACGACTTGGAAGCGCTTCAAACGAGAGGATCACGCAAGCATCTGAGTTGCTATATACCTGATCAGGCATCCGATATCTAGTGTCGGCCTAAGCAAAGCCAGCACTGTTGCCATATTAATCTGTTGTAGCAATGCATTCTGCCGTAGCGCAAGGTTCAGCTGTGTATCGAGCAGCCTCGTCTGGCCTATGCAGTCTTCTATCGATTTCATGATGGTCTGACTGGCTAAGCTTTTAGTACCCCGCGTGGCGTCCCAAGCGAAGCTTCTCCAACGCCCGCGAGGACTAGTCGAGAGTGCGATGGAGCAAGATCCGATGGAAGGTGCGATAGCTGCGTTGATATTAGCAGGGCTTTGACGGCGTCCGCGGCCTTTTCAAGAGTAGCTGGCTCAGCTTTGGTGTGCATACATGAAACGTACGGAAGACGTTACCCAGTGACAAGACTTTGAAGCTGTTTTGACAAAGAGCACGTATAGACGTGAAAATTCGGTTCATGGTCTTGAAGTTTTGTCGCACTTATTGGAAAATGAAAATACTCGCATCTCCACTGATTACCTGCATGGTGTCAGACAACTATGGTCATGGGCGTCGCGTATATGAGGATTCGCTTTTGCGTCGGGACCACCGGTTGTTGCGCTCCAAGATCCATCAACATATTCGGTATACTGTACTTGTAGACGCAGGGCAGATATGTAACAAAACCGCAGAAGGACAGGCTAGCAATTCGACATGTAGCCTTGAGCCGAGCGGAGCCCTTGTTACACGAACAAAATGGCAGGGCTCTTGGGCGGTTCGAACAACGATTTGTAGAAGGCACACGTTGTCGGTCTCAGTCAGCTAAATCAGGCATGGAACGTTAGCGGCGTCGCTGAACAACCGGCACCTGGTTGAGGATCGCCCACGCACAGCGCACCATAAGCTTCTCGATTTCTCCTAACAAGCAATTAACGAGACCTTTCTTGTCGCGCATTACATCGTCACATCCATGACAAAAGTCAGGCCCAAATAAGCCATAATGCGTCTCTGTCGTCTCTCTGACATGCCATTCGATTGCTTTGGCACGTAAGATGTTGTAGTGGAGTATTTAGCTGTTCTCCATCGGAACGAGTGCTCGATGCAAATTGGTTGTATTGTTGCTATGTATAGCTATTGTTGGTTGTTGAATGAGTGTCGTGTGTGTTGTCTGAAAGCCCATCAGCCTTTTACTTTTCCTCCTACCTTCGCTCGGATCTTCCCGCGCCGATTGCCCTTCAGTCCGTTACTATTCCAATGTTTCTCCACCACAATGTGGCTCAGACAGCTTAGCGCGGGCCTCAAAAGCAAGCAAACGCGCCCTACATGTAACTTCTATAGTCTAGCGCCGGGGCCAGTAGTCCAAGGATACAAAAGCGACTATCTCTCTCACGTCGCATACTCAAACATTGAGCAATTACGATGAGTACCTCAGCCTCTTCCAATCTCGAGCTTGCAGACCGGGGAGAACATGCTCGAGAGCAAGGGAAAGTCTCGCTACCACCTGTGGATGGTGGAAAAGGTGCATGGTTATTTCTGGCTGCAGCATTCGTCGTAGAAGCACTGGTTTGGGGTAGGTTTACCTGTTGAGCGCGTGCTTCACTCTACATGCGTACCAGAGGTGATAGTGCTGATGCGAGTAAGGTTTCCCGTTCTCATATGGCGTGTTCCAGGAGTACTATTCGACCCATGAGCCTTTCGCTGGTTCCGACAACATTGCTGTCGTTGGCTCCTGCGCTATGGTATGTCATACGCTAACACAAACCTCATGATATACTGACTCGTAATAGGGTATCATGTACCTCAACCTAATCGTCATCTTCTCCATGCTGAAAGTATGGCCGCATCTTCAGCGTTGGGCTACGGCAGGCGGTCTGCTCGTCATGTGTCTTGCCCTCAGCCTCAGCTCTCTCTGCAACAACACTATTGAGCTCATAGTCTCACAAGGAGTCATATACGCCCTCGGAGGTAGTTTGACTTACTCGCCTTGTATCCTGTACATGGATGAGTGGTTCGACAAGCGGAAGGGTTTGGCATACGGAATCATGTGGGCGGGCACCGGCCTAGCCGGGGTGATACTACCCCTTGTTATGGACGGGATGCTGCACACATACGGCTTTCGCACTACCTTACGCGTATGGGCTATCTGTCTATTCATGCTCACCGCCCCGCTACTCTACTTCGTCAGACCGCGTATCCCACTTGGGCCCAAGCAACGCGCTCGCAAGATCGACTTCGCCTTTCTCCGCACGTCAACGTTCGGAGTTCATCAAGCATGCAATATCGTCGAAGCTCTCGGCTTCTTTCTCCCATTTATCTACCTCCCTACATTTGCTCGCAGTATAGGCGTCGAAAGTAACACCCTTAGCGCCTTGACTGTGATCCTTTTCAACGTCGCCTCTGTCTTCGGCTGCGTTGCTATGGGTTCGATAGTAGACAAATGGCACGTCACAACCTGCATTTTAATCTCTACTATCGGCACCACCATCAGCGTCTTCGTCATCTGGGGCTTCTCCAACTCCCTGGCTCCACTGTATATCTTCTGCCTGATCTACGGCTTCTTCGCAGGGAGCTTCACAAGTGCCTGGCCAGGAATCATGCGCGATGTTACCAAGAAGAGCGACACTGCCGATCCGAGTATTGTCTTTGCATGCCTGGCGGCAGGACGAGGCGTTGGCAACGTGGCGTCGGGTCCGCTCAGCGAGGCCTTGATCGATGGCTATCCGTGGCGTGGGGAAGCTGGCTTTGCGTATGGTAGTGGCTATGGCACGCTAATCGTGTTCACTGGTATTACCGCACTTCTTGGTGGGTCAAGTTTCCTGGGTAAGCGGCTTGGGTGGGTGTGATTGTGTACACAAAGATTGGTATACCACCTTCTAGTCAAAACTTGAGCTGAAGAAAGCCTAACGCCTGGTACAATGTTGTTGAGACAACAAACTAGAGATGTTTTCGACCTCTTATCGCATCAAGTCATGAAGCCGTGAGCACATAGCCAATTTGACACTGCCCGCCACCCGAGCGTCACAACAAGAACGACGCCAATGACCAGCAACACAGGGCACACCACAGCGAAGAACACCCAGAACTTCTTCTCTCCCGGCAAAAATTCGCCTCCCATTGACATTATTCCTGCAACGATAGATATAGGAACAAAGAGGGTTCCCAGTACAGTAAGCCAGCGAATCGAGCTTGCTTGCGCATTACTCGCCTGCGCCTCCCTCAGCGCAATAACCTGTGTATATGAGTTGGTTAATTGTTGGAACATATCCTGCAAATCGAGACAGGTGGAACGCAGAAACCGCCACATTTGTGCCTCCCGTTTACCGACGAATCCATAACTTTGAGGGTCGTCGACATCGATACCGAGTGCACGCATGTTGGTCTCAACCTCCAAACGGTATAGGTAAAGGTCCGTCGTAAACCGCGTCATTGTTTCAAACATCCACTCTTTCCAGTCTGCTCCCCAGAGCACCGTATGTCTGACCGAAATGCCTGTACCTACGCGATGACACGATGGTACTTTGGAGAAGAGCGCTGCACGCGTATGACTATAGCTTCTGCGAATGTGGTTCAATTGCGCAGTCCATTTGCTAATAACAAAGCCACGGACGAATGGAGTCACGGAGAGTGGATTTCCTCCTGGACCAGCGTTGGCGACGGAAAAATGAATCATGACATCGTCGTGCAAGACATACTTCGTGAAGGCGGCACTGGGATGCCACTGTAGCGGGTTAAGGGCTATGTCAGCTTTTCCCTCATCCTCCAGCTCTGGATACCGGATTATTCGACTGATATTCGTGTATGGGCTGCCCTCGATAACAGCTAGGTGCGATGGGTCTTTGAGACATGGATCCACCAGCAGAAGACCTACATAGTCAACTATAAGTATACTGAGCTAAGAACGAAGCTCAAAATTAGACTCACCTTCCCAGCCCTTTTCTGCAATCTCACGGTACCAATAAGTGACCTGACCTTCTAGTTCAGAAATTTCGCCTCTCGTATCCCATGGATCATAGCTGGTCGGTGTTTCCAGGCTCCTCTCCACTATGAATCGTGGATTGGCGCTTTGGTCTCTGAGTCTGTCGTTAGGCTTGAGCCATGGTGGACATCTAATTGGGTCGGGATTTTGCTTTGCAGATACTCGTGGCATGACGATGGGATACCTCAGCGTAAAACTTCGTCTCTTATATGGCTTATGGAGCTGTTCATCGTCGCTCTCGTAGTCTAGGCCGTTCTCCGTACTAGTCTGGACGACAGAAGGAAGACCAATGATGTTGTCTGATATGGTGCTACTTTCCTCGGTGCTATAATGGCGTGCAAAAACCGTAGGATGGATGCGTAGTCTTGACCCTAGAAGACAAATATACCGCACAGGCATGTCTTCCAATACGAACAAGCGCCTCGAAGACGTCTCTCCTTCTTCAAAAGATTTATGCACATAGATCAAAAAGTCGTCAAAAGTTAGAAAAGTCCTCGAGCGTAGCCCGTCAGCCTCGAATTCGATGACCGACATACGAGACATGTCTTCTTCTCGAGACGTTTGAGACACAATGGCCTTGTATAGCCCACTATATTCTGCCGCTTTACCCTGCAGAGCGCGAGTCGCATATTCGCGTATCAAACACAGATATCCAAAAGACTCATCGTCCATTGAGTTGATGAAGGCATTGAAGTCGACTCGACTCTTCCACCGATCGTGCGATAGCACTGGCTGCCGAAATTGATCGTCCCAAGGTAATTCGGAAGAAGCATCAGGTGGAAACCGCCGATGTCGCCATGGCGAGTCCGGTGCATGCTTCTCTTGCTGCATTCTTGCACTCTGCTTGTGGCCCTACTCTTACTTGACTAGTTGTATTCGTACCTCCAGTATTGATCACCCCAAGGTGTTGGTGCTTCCGGGTTTTCCAGGTGATATTTATTCGCCAGGTCCAAGCCCAAGCCCTCAGGAGCTGTGTGGTAAAGATGCGACGCTGACACCCACTTGATGTTTGGCTTGACTTTGCTACTAGCCCTGTCCGTCTTTCTGAAAATGGAGAGAATTCTTCTCACAAAGCTGGCTCGCGCGGGTTGCTTGCTATTTACTGTTGGTTCCACGCTGAGAATGTATCCGAACTCGCTTTGCACGGCGCCGTGCTCGTTGTGTAACCCGTCTCCAGCCTCAACGATACGTGAGCGACGAAGAAGGTTGGCGTCTAGCTCTCGGTCCGCCGCGAAGATGTAAGGATTGCCGCTTTTTGGCGCGTCGACAGATGCACTACCACCGTTATATCCACCGCGGCCCATCGCAATGGGCAGTTGTGTTCAAGCGAGGAGGATCGTGAACGATGCTGATGACATGGTGGCCTATCTGTGGCAAAGTGAAAGTGCACATGACCTTGTCACTCGTGTAACAAGACTAATGCATGGCTCAAATAGATGCGGAAAGAGGGTAAGCCCATGCGGGATAAGATACCAGGCACGGGTAGAGCATGCGCAAGGCGTCCAGACCCTTACAGGCCAATGGAAAACAACCTGAACTGCCCAATGACCTCATCATCGCAACCGATATTTCCCACAATTCAGCATGATTTTTGGTGGGCTCCACGATCAAACTTTCGCTGTATAGCAGTGCATACTTTCATAAAAGGTAGGAGCTCAGAAACTACCATACCTAGCTACGAGTTTTGAGTAGATAGTAATGTGGCACCGAAACTCGCACGATCGCCAAAATTTGCCCTCACACCGCGCTTCATTTTTCTTCTGTCAGTCAAATGTCATCATTTCGGAAAACTCAAAGCGCTCCATGCGAAAAAGACTGGACAACTCGCACGAGGTGCCTATCCGACCGTCTTCACTCGGCGAAGTGTAGGTGCTATCGCCGGTTTTTTGGCCCTGATTCTCTTCAACCTACTGCGCCATTTTCCCACAATGATACTAGCAGCTTTCAGTTGCCTCGCCTTTTCGATCTTGATGTAATCAATCTGTGTTTGTTCCACATCGTACTCCTTACGAATCCTGTCTACCCACTCCGTGCAGGGGACTAGCTGGCTGTCCAGGGTCATCATGCCTGCCGGTATAGTACGCCATTTGGCCCAATCGAAGGGCGGTAACCGGAGCATTTTGTGGTCCTTGTTGCAGATCAGAGGGTGTAAGTCGCCGGCTTTTAGCTTATCGTAACATTTTGGACAAAATTGCCTGCAGAGACAGTGCTTGCACACGTAACAGTCGACTAACATATCTTTCCATTCGATTCCGCAGCTCCCATCGCATGTATAACCCCATATGTACGCCTTGGCTGTCGTTGTGTCTGGCTTGGATGCGTCTTGATCGTCTTGTACCTTCTTGTCAGAAGTCGTTGACGTACCATCGGCGCCTGGAACTTCAAGGCCTGGTTGCGCAAGCTGTTCAATGTCTGCACCATTCGCATCCACTGTCGAGGCATTCGACAATTGGTATGGTTTGATTGCTTGCCATGCTGCAACAGCATCGATGTCTTTGTCAAGGACAGTCAGCGTCTGGGCAAGGTTCGAGAAACGAAGGCGAGACGAATCATCCCCTGGAACTTCAGGCCACTTATCGAAGACACTACAAAGTCGAGCCCGCACCTGTACGAAAGCTGAAGCTTGGTCTTTTTTCAGGTGGTATAATCTAGCCAAGCAGAGGCGAGGGTCGAGATAACCTTGACGAAGATCGCAGATTAACGTGGTGTTCAAATTAGCGAGCTTCTCCAATCTGTTGATGTAGTTCTCGGAGGAGTCTGATGAAGCTGTTGCGAGTTCAGCGACTGCCTTATCAAGAAGAATCGAAGCTAGCTTGCGGCTAGCAGTGTATGCTGTAGTGTACGACGCTGAGATTTCATCAGATCGCCGGACAACTTCTTCCCAGTACTGTATGCTCCGATGTTGATCATGCTGATGTTCACTTCCGTGGAACCTGAGAACGGCTTGGAAGTACCGCAGTGATTCTGTTGCTTCAGCAGAGCTGTCTATTTTCGGCCCATCTGCTGTGGATGGGTCTAACGGCTTGTAATCAATGGCTTCCTGGTACACGGAGATGACCTTTTCTACGACTCCAGCATATTTCGCAGCTACGATGATGCTTGTATGCAAATCCTCATAATATGCCGCTTCCCGCAACAAATAAGTGGTATCATGACTTTGCGCTGGCGCGTCTTTCCGGTTGAGAATAAAGTTCGTGATGGATTGATAGTTTTTCATTTCTGACCAGGTCGTGAACAGTTCCGCAACAGCACGAATGTGGGTCCAACTCATTCCGGAGTCTTCGTCGACGACTTGGCCTAGAAGTTCTTGAAATGACTTGACAGCGGACTCATGGTCATGACATTCTCGATGACAAGTTCCTTCCAGTAGGAGCAAGTCATAGTAGGTATCCTTGTAGCCATCCTCTGCCTCGATAGATGGGTCGCCGAACGATTTGAAGTCTTGTATGTACTTGAGTGCCATGCGATGATTCTTTTCGCTCTCGTGGGCTCTGGCTAGATTGACGTAAAGGCCCCAACTTTTCTGGGAGTTTTGCTCGGCTTTCTCCAGCGCAACGATGGCTTCTTTGTGATGTTCAAAGCCGATGTATGCTGCACCTACCCGATAGTCCCAAGTGAAGCTGTCAATGTTGGTCTCTGTGTGTTCCTTTACCCAACTAATGAACTTGTCTACCTCCGCAAGAGAAGGCGGGTTCCATTCCTCGAAAGGTTTCTCAGGAGTAAGCATCTTTTCACTGGTGTCAGCCAACCCTTTACCACTGATAGAGCGTACTTACCTTGGCAACCATGCCGTAAGAGATCCAAAGATAGTCTCTATCTGTTATTCCAGTCGAGCTAAACCAATGACTTGCCAAGCGTGCTGCGACGCGTTCGAAGATAGAGTATTTGTTTGCGGTATCGGACATGGCAGCCTTAACCCATGTGCTCTTATCTGCATCTCTTGCATAGCCTTTGGCCACTTGCGAATTCTTCAATAACTTCAGTAAAGGATCGATGAAGTCCTCTGTATACAAAAAGTCGTACTTCAGCCAAGACAGACTTTTCTCGGAAAACCACGAGTCGATCATCTTTGGGTCGTAGATCAAATCGACCAGCTTGACTCCGATGTCAATGAGAAATTTCCTGCTCGGCTCAAAGTCATCGAGCGCCTCTACCAGATCCTTGAGATGCGAGTAGAACCACTTCGAAGCATAGTCGCGCAGTTCTTCAAGCTTGTCTTCTTTCCGACTGTCGAAAAGAGCATCAACACATTTTTCGAGAATTGTAACGTTCACGTCGTTTCCACTGTCAAGATGAATATGGACTTTCTGTTCCATAGCCTGGAAGAAGTCGTCAAATCTGAATCTGGCGTAATCTGTCGGGTCGCACGCATTTTTTATGAACCGGCGACAGAGGTTGACTTCAGCTCCGCTGATTGCTTCGGCATGTAATTGAGAGGTCGCTGATTCGGAGCCTGAGGAGTCGCTCACGGACAGGATGTCTTTGAGGCCGTCTTTCAACCCTACTCTGCCCTCCTTGTCAATTACGAGTACGGGTGAATAAGTGGTAGCAATTTGATCAGCAAGGAGAAATTCCTCGCCAAAATTGTAGAAAAGAACGCTTTCGAGTAGCTTAGTCGGTGGTTGGTAACTCAGGCCAGCAACCCAAACAAGAAGATCATTGAGCACGTGAGCCTGACGTGAATTCAGCAAAGCATCCAGCGTTTTGAGTCTGTTCCTTTGAACGGTATCCATGTCGGCGCTGGTGTTGTTAATGACGTCCTGAACCTTCCCTTTGGTGTCGCAAGCGTTGATCTCCGTAATCTTAGCCTCGAGGTTTTTGTAGTTTCCACGGATGCCTTCTAGCAGAAGCTTGATATTGTCTTCGGTGAGAATCGCTTTTAGAGCGGGTTTGGTCTTACACACATCCTTGATTCGGGCCCTCGTGACAGCTTCTAGATCACTTGCATTAGGCAGTTGTTCTGGAAGCGACGCAATATCTGAATTGCCACTAGCTCGTTCTGAGGAACGGGCAATGTCCCCACGGGGTCCGAGAACAATAGTGGGAATACTTTCGACTGCTTGTGATACTTCAGAGAATGCCTCATCGTTTCCTGATATGAAGAAACGCAGAGCAATTCCGTTGGACTCCGCTGGAGACGTAGTGTGATGTGAGATAGTTGACATCATTGTTTCTGCCGTGTCTAACTGGCCACGGCCATCGAAACCATCCATACATATGAAGTATGTACCTTTCATGGCATGTCGCAATCCTGTTACAAGGTTTTTCCACCGATCTTCAGCTCGCGCAATACTTGCGGGTCGCCCACACTCTTCGACTACGGCTTGAGCATATGCAACATCTGCGACTGCGAGTTGGTAGACGATGGATCCTATACACCGCTCGAGCGAGTCATCCTTATCCTCTCCATAGTAGTAATAGGCCAGGAAAGTTTGATTTGGTCCACGCGGGGTCCGACATTTCTTTTCGAGATATGAAACGACATAATTAAACAGATGTGTTTTGCCGAAACCAGAATCGGCCTTCAGGAAGAGGACTTTCTTGTCATGCTGATCAAGATCAGCCCACTGGATGAACGCCGGTTCGTCTTGACTAAGCCATTCTCCTGTTCCAGGTACATGAGTCTTGCAGAGCTCGCTATGTCGCTTGCTCCAAGTCTCCCAGTCCCCGGAAGGTTTCTTGAGTCCCAGAGTCTTTGCTATCTTGTCCAGGTTCTTTTCATGTTGTTCCTTGCTAATTCTACCATCCAAAGTGCTCTTCATCTGCTGAGTGATACTCAGAACCTGATCGCCAACTCTGCATGTTTCTTGGATATATTCAAGGATATCCTTTTCGTAGCGTTTCCTTTCCTCATCAGATTTGTCAAGGTGTCTTGCTAGCCCTTTGACGTCCAACAAGATCTCATCGATCTCAGCCATGGTGAAGTCTTTGACATGACCTTCCATGAGCTTGAGTGAATCTGCAACCTGCTCGTCGGAGCTGAACAGAATGATCTTCGCCATAGCCTTGAAATGCTCTCTTTTGCTGGTCGCTAGCTTGTATGAAGACTGAAGTACGCGCAGGAATAGGGCAAGAATTTCGTACGCCGGTTTGCGAAGATTGCGCGGTAGATGGGTGCCATCTGCGCCCATTTTTTGCTGCATAAAGTGCACTAGGCGCCGCAGAAAGGCTGATGAGCGTTCCATTAGAGTGACGAACCCGTCCATCATGTCATTGAAGCCCCGTACTGCTTGAATAACGAAGCTAATCGCGTTCCAGCATTGAGCTGTGGGCCCAAAGACCATACCTGCTCCTTGTGCGACGATGCTCCCAAACTTCTCGATAAAGGCTCCGACATTGTTGAAAACCTTCCGAGCATGTTGATGACTTTTAGTATTAGACTCTTTTATGCTTGCGTCGACCTGCAGCTGGAAGCTCTCGAAGGTCATCCTCGTATCTAGCTTCGTTTTGGTGGTGTTCTCATACTCCCGCACGACTTGCGGCCAAACTTCGCTGAGGTCTTGGTCTTCGTTGAAGACCGGATCTGGTGGGTCCGGCTCGTCATTTTTACGCCTAAATCCCATCTTTCAGTAAGCACAATGAAGCTTCGAGGGTTTCGTGAGGCGGCGAAGCTCTGGTTCGCCGGAGGCTGAGAGATTTGTACTCGGAAGCCTTCCACGCAGAAAAGCTTGCGAGCCTGTTGAAAATGATAGATGCTAAACCATATGCTGATTTATGGCAAAAGCCATGCTGGGCACACGCTACTTTTATCGTCACAGAGGCGTTCTCAAGGCTGTCGTATCGGCCCCCAAATCCTAGCCGTGCTTCGCACACCCTCCGTCTTTGATTGGCCGATGAACGCCATCTAATTAACCCAGCGCAAAACACCTTGACCGGTCTGGGCAGGTTGTGATACTACTAGCCATGGGGTTGCTGCCTGATATAGGTTGTGTGGCCCGACTGCAGGATGGTGGCTGCTGAAGCTGTCTCCGCATCGCGTGCGGCTTTGTAAGGCGAGGTACCGGTGTCGCGCATCAAGAATTATTACGTGCGATGGTCAATCAAAGTGTTGGACATGCGATGGGATTGTGAGTGACAAGGAACTGTTAGATTCTAAGGACGAACAGGTGCAGCTGAGCGAAAGCGGGAGCCGAGATTGGCGCTTGCTGGGTTAGCGTCAGCTAAGCAGCTCCACTTTTGTGCTCAATCACACCAAGCTGACACACTGCGTCGAGAGCTGAGAGGGACATACCATAACGTCAAGGACGGACGAGATGATTTGTAGCTCGCCCAGCCACGTACGACAACTGTGCCGGCGGTTGAATAGTTGGGTAAATGACGACAAGGCAATCCGCGCTTTGCATGCTTTGTATCTAGACGGGTATCTTCTTGCTCCAGCCATGCCCAATCGCCCACAAATATGCCTTGAATAGTGACGGAAGGCTGACTCGATACAAATTATCGTTGTGAACGGAGTGTGATAGAACACAACATGCAGTGGCCGCACGTTTTGTACAGATCATAGAAATCGGAACACCTTCGTTGGACCTGATGTGCCATATGATGAGAACTCGTAGGGTATCGAATTGCGGATGATGTTGGAGATATGGGAGGTCTCTCTGATTGACGAGATCCGTTGGCTTCGATCTCTTGTATCTGCAATAGCGATTCACTGTCCGGGTTTACATGATAGAAGTGGTAGAGGACAATTGATTTCTTTGACGCGAGTTTGCGAACCAACAACGCAGCCTTTCTTAGCTCGTCACTGCGATGCTGCGTAGAGGACCCCCTATCCTCTGAGCACGGAATCGTGCTTCGTAAGCTGATAGCAAGCGCTTGCAGAACGTCGCCTTGTCTGCCAAATCCGGATTGTCGCCTGCACCGACCATGATATCGAGGTCGGCAACTAGTTGCTGATAGATGCGCAATTCAGTAGGCGAAGGGGCGTCTGCCATTGGGTTTTGAATATGGTGTGCAAGGATAGTAACGAGCGCTGCGATGAGAATGGAATGTATCATCCTACAAAGTGGTTAGCGACTGTTTGTCGTAGTTGACTACACGGCTGAGTTTAGAAGCTCTCGTGCATATCACTTACCAGTACAAGGCGACATTGCCTCGCGGAGCTACCGGCAACAGACTCAAAAGTCTTCGCGCCTCCGAATATGATTTATGTTGCTTCATCTTCGACATCCTACTCAAGCCATCCATCTCAAAAGGGTTGATCTTCGAGCTCATATCCATGGCCATAAACGCATGCAGTCGATATATAGTAGCGAAGTAGTAAGCCTCAAGCGCAATGCAGTGACAAATATCTGCCCGGTACAATAATTGTTGAATCTGACCAGCGGAGAGGTGAAAGATATGATGTTGCTCGCGAAACGCCTGTAGCCGTGCGAAGACAATGGAAGTAGCAGCGCTCAAGTCGAGAGGAGTGTTGTTGCTTGTCGTGCGGGAAAACACCTGATCGATAGCTTCGACTTGGAGCAAAGCTATCCTGGTAAACAACCAAAATATGAGCACTCGCCATGTACCCTCGGCTGCAGTAAGTGCACCGAGTTCGTCTGCTACAAAGTCAGAGCAATTGGCAACATCCTGGAGCTTATGTGTAGGTTGTGTGTTATTCAGAATGGCCAAAGTAATGTCGTTAATAAAGCAGATCCAGAAAACGCGACGCTGTTGTGCGCTGTTGGCTAGCTGTTCTATCGTGAGACAGTCCTTCTCCTCTTGGTATACGAGACTTCTGATAACACGTAGTGCGGTGGAGACGAAGTGTCCTGCTGATTGTTTATAGCTGCAAGGACTGGCCACCATGAGCAGTGCTAACCCAATAAGACATTGTACTTGTCCTAGGGACGGTGGCGCCGCAAGAAGAGTGTTTAGTGTGGAATATGCGCGGGCGAGATAATACTGAGCCATGTCCATATCGTAGCTGTTCCCAGTCACACTCATTCCGCGAAGATGATGTGCCATACCGAAGACAATGTACGCGCTCGTCCAAGCAACTGCCGCGCCATCGGACAGCCCTGCATAACACGTCCGGAGGTGGTCGGCAATAACATGTGGCTGATAGAGTGGATAGGCGGTATTCAAGTCTGTCAGGAATTCTGCAAGCAGTGATGTTCCAAGCTCTGGAGGTGGGAGATACCAATCACTATCAGGACTGGTTGTTGTCGGTTGGGGGAGCGGACTGAGCCCCTCGGTCGATCTCGGCCCGAAATGCCCGCCCTGCAAGAAAGCAGCATCCTCTTGAAAGTCAACTGATGGCTGGATGCCATCTAAGGAAATCGGGAGTGGAGTGTCTAATGCTGAAGAACCTTGACTAGTGTCGCCCATAGACAGAGCACCGAGTTCATCTGCAAATACTCCGTCGCTGCCCTGCAAAAGACCCTCTAGATCGAAGGGATTGAGGTCCGGAAGCTGAGGTTGAGGCCCAGTTTCTACCTCATGGCGCAATGATTCAACCCACTTCGAGAGCGGAACTGAAGCGTCTGTGACCTGCATGATCGGTTGTTGACGTATTTCAGGTTGTGTGACGTTCCGCTCATGTAGAAGCGACTCTAATCTCTTGATTCGACTCTCATACTCGACTATGCGATTACTAAACCATCGTTAGCCTACACTGAAAAACTGGAGCACGCACTCAGATCATACCCTCTCTGTGGTTTCGATCTCTGCTTCCGCGTGTACGTGGTCGTACACGTCTCTTTCATATTGGTGCATGGCGAGCAGCCTTGGGGGCCAGAATTCCATACACATCTTCGTTTTCGTTTGCGGCACAGATCGCAAGCCTAAAAGACGCGTCAGTTTAGAAATCGGCGCGTACAAAATGCTCTGGAAGCGACATTCGATGCTAGATAGCTCTCCGCGGATGTTGAGGCTGAGTCGCGTCGGGAGCGCCCTTGCCGGATGCATGGAGCCGCGGATGAACTAGACCGGGAGAAAACATCAAAACTTGCTTACCCGTACAGTAGAGGCAGAGCCACGCTTTTCGACACCAGCACTTGACATTGTGAGTTGGCTGATCAAAGGAATACTTTGCTGACATATGCTCGATCGGTCTGATCTTTCGTTACTAGCAGAACGGCCGATCCCCGCCCAGCGGCGCTGACAAATACGCACTAGTCAGCACTGCCAGTCGCTGTCACCGAGTGCATGAAGTTACAACAGACCAGCATCTACACCTCCCCAAGGGTGATGCTAGAACGCATCGTCATCTTCACGACAATCTCATCATGCAACTCTAGTACACTATCACATCCCGGTATACGTTGATATGAGCTCAAAAAAAAACGATGAAATATCGCGATCAACAATGACGTGCAGTGGTTGACTGCGCGCAGAAGATAGCTTGGAGATGATAGGTCATATCACGAGGTCACATTCCAAACGACTTTAGAAGTGCCAGCATGTTTCTTTAAGGTTCCGCTCCTATACGATCCCGAACCCGAACCCGCAGATAAGCTGATGAGGCATAACCTTGGTGCCAACAGTCTTAGCTTCATCAAAAGACCTGGGCATCTCACCTTTCGCATACTCGTTTATAACATCTTCGTTCAGTGCATCCTAGTTCTGAGCTTGGATAACCTCGAAACAATTAGGATTGACCTCTCGCAAGCCAGCTACTAGCGGAAATTGCCGAATGAGCATCAACTCGAGTTCGATAGACACACGCAATGACGTACAATTCTCATACTTCAACCAAGATGTTCCCGTGTATCCAACTCGATCAGTCCGCAACACTCGACTAGCATCAGCGACATAGGATGCTTCCATGCGATGCCTGACAGCTTGGGTATCGATACGCTCCTGCATCAGATCTCTGCGAAGATCACACTGCCTCTGCATCAAGGTTCGGTAGGCGTCCGTTAGTTTCATCAGCCTCGCGATGAACCGAACCAATGAAGAGGCCAATTTTTCCAACGGTGGGATCAGCCCGAACCCTGTAAAGCCTCCGTCGATGTTGAACAGCCAGTTCGCGGCTTATTCAATACTCCGCTGTATTATGCGAACCCAGATTTACGACATGTACTACTCTGGCATCCGGCAATTTCGACCTCGACTCTATCAAGACCTTAGACACGAACTCGTCATAAAGGTGAGATGGAGAGTTCGAAGATGCTTGGATAGCAATTGTCTTAACGTGCGGCAGCCTCTCTAACGCCAACGTGAATCGACTGACTTCCGCCTCGTACAGATCCCAGGTAAGCAGTCGTGGAGGGCCAGGTGATAGTAGAGTCGACGCGTGAGGATGTAGTATGGATCGAAGATTGATATCTTGGACTGCCACTGAGATATCGATAACCTGTGCGAGGAGGTTGTCAGGCGTTGCATCTAACCATTCATACAATGAAAGTTGAGTCGGAAAGTTGACGGGTCTTTGGTATAAGAACTTCCGAGCTTCTCTTTCAACCTGGCGGCAACTGCGGAGTATCTCTGGGCCTTGCTCGAGTGATATCAGAACCTCGGCGTAGATTCGCTCTCGCAATGCAGCGGGTAAGCTGAGGAATGTTGTAACTTCTCGAGACTGCCGCATTGTCGAGCGTTCCCCAATGAAATTTGGATGGTCTGATGTGTGTAGCTTGTCCAGCGTCTAGCGTCTAGGTACTGTTATGCGACACGCCGTTGTTCATATGCTCATTGGGGTGGGTTTTGAAAAGGACAAAGTATGTCGACTATGCATGGCAAGCTCAAAAGTACAGCATTTAGTAGGGCGAGCAGACTTGTAATTGTGTTTATGCACAGATCGGTGCAAAGAGATGTTGTATGTCCATTATCAAGCGGTGTGAGTATAAGTAACAATCCGGGAGAGCAAAGTGCCTCATATGGCTCATGAGACTCGCTCATCATGACGTAATATAGCTCGTATCTTATGAATTTCTGGTATTCTGGAAGAGATTCACCTAATGAAACCTCGATCTGGAGTAGCATGCTTATTCAGTGGCTGGAAGCTTGTGATCGCAATGCCTATCGCTGTCTCTGCAACGAGCAGATATCTCAGACGGTCTAAGCCTTTTTGTGACCACGATACGCTTACCAGTTTCGGCAGTGGAGCATACGAGTGGCATGTTGTCGCGTTCATATTCGGAACGTAAGTGGACAAGCGATGGCTAGTAAAGGTTTCCAGTCGATTCATCCGTAGGCAACATGGAATGCAAATTACCGTGTAGGACCCATTGTGTGCTGAGGCGTACAAGCTCGGATCAGTTATGTCTTTGGAGAGTATATCACCCAGTTGTGGTATGATTCGAATTCCCCTTGCAGAGTGGACTGACCCCCACGATGGTCGAGCGAACATCTCCAGACAAACTCTAGTGGATCCGATGGATACGCGAGGTCGATGATCGGTACGGAACCAACAATGGGGCTGACTCTAAGAGGGGCCGAAAAGAATTCTTCCGCTGTAGATGGCGAGGTTTGTGCATGCTAGAGGCTGTAAGTCAAAAGTATTCCAGACTCTTTGAGCCGATCGTACGACTTCTTGCCTCATGCCTTGTCTTCCAATGTTGTCGAATCTTGAGGTAACAATGCGTGTCTTTTCCGTCATCGATGTCTTCCGCGGCATCCAGTCGAACCATACTAAAAGCTAATACGGGCGAAACACAATGATGCCGACCGCAGCGTCTCGGTGGGTATGCATAGCAGGAATCCTGCGCCCAACCTGAAAATACTGGTATTCGCCATCTTGACGTTTACTCAGATGAGTCAAGTTTCAGGTTATGTTGACTGGCCAATTGATGGTCAGAGACATGAGTTGTGTAGCATACGTTCCGTATTTGACGTATTTACCTATAATACCACGGCTTCTGGTCTCCGAGATCATGTTACGCAGGCATTTGGTTTGTGGCACGCGCAGTAACGAAGCACACATGGCAGCCGTCGCAATTCGGGATGTGCAGGAACGGCCGGTAAGGGTAGGGTGTTTTGGTAGAGCTATATGTGTCGCGCATGAGGCATGCGGTAATGAGATTTTGTCTAAGCTACACCAGCAATCGCGAAAAGCCTACATCATACGATAGGTATGTGGATGTACTGGAGCTGGGCGAAGCGATCTGTTGGTGAGGCCGCAGAAGGCACGCTTAGCTGGCGGCGCTACCAGGGCAACCCCACACGGAGGTCCATGCCCTATATCAAATCGCTCCATATCGACTGCGCTGCAAGCCGACACTCAAGTCTGAATCGCATGCATGAGTATCACGCCACGAGGCTCTCCATAGAGGCGCTGATGCCTCCTTTTCTCTCGCGTGGCTCCCTGGTCCCTTGCAGCTGTCGCAAAACGTGCATCTCTTAGCTAATTCGGCTTACTCTGGTCACCGACGCGCAAATTGAACGACGACAGCCGCATCATCCATCAAGCTGATTGAAACCATATCGGTATCCTGCTCGGGCAGCACAAATAGACTTGAGCGTATCGACTGCCCAATTTGAATGATGCCTGACCTAGCTGACCCAACTTTGGAACAATACAGGAACACACTTTGCTCGTCTAAGATTCACTGCACTGCCGTCGGAACTTTATCCGGAAGAAGCCTCATGCAAGCCATTGGTGACTTCAACGTCAAGTTCTCACGACCATACGGAACACTGCCAGGAATGGCTTGTTATGTCCTCTCAGGCAGGACGAAGTCTACACAAGAGTCAATCAGCCTCATCAAATGTGGCTTCACGTAAACCACGGTGCAGACCTTTGCCACTCCACATTGTTGCTTCTTCCTGGTCACTCGGGTTGAGGGGAGATTATACGTTTCCGGTCTCAGTCTAGCATTATCTTCCCATACAAGCTCCTGCGCCACTGGCGTTTGAGCAAATTGATCTCACCCTCCACAGACAAAAGCAAGGTGTTTCGACTCTCCTTGCATTGCACGACACCAGGTCTTTGCTATAACAGATCTTTTAGCATCCTTCTGCGATAAGCCTTCCGCATGGCAAAGAGCGACGGTCAGGCAATCGAATAGCAACACCCCTTCTAGCTTGCGTGTATCCGGGAACTGCAATTTATCATCGCGGCTTTGCCTGGTCATTAACCGGTTTACCATGAATTACCTCGGACCCACGTCATAGCCATAAAGCTGACACCATTTCTCTTTTGGAATATTTCTCCGTGCCAGTATCGAAGACAACACACCAGGAAATGCTTTCACGGATGAGAATACTCACATTCTATCATTACACCAATCATCTAACACCATTTTGTAACACAGAAAGTTATCTCACCATATGATAATACAAGGACCTTTGTGATGCAAAGAGCCACTAACCTAATTCATACACCGTCCACACGCGCTGCAACGTCATCCCACTCTCCGAATAACCGAGTCGTAGAGCCCAGGACTGGAGTATGTGGTCTCCCAGCAACCACGTGGAGTCAGCCACTCCGTACAAGACCGTACGCGAGGCATCGGCCTTGTGCTTCTCCGAAGTGCTCCGCCTGCCTGACACAACACCGTCACCTGCGCCTCGACTCCTTCCCCACGCGAAGGCACTGGAGCATGCTCACAGCACTCGCCGACCACTTTCAATGGAAGTTCGTAATAACATGAAATCGTGACTCAGAAAAGTGCTTTCAGAAAGAACCCATTGGATGCTAAGGTTCAGACAAACTTTAAACAATTACTAGGGTAGATTCGACGTGCCAGTATCTCCATACTATCGGCACGCATTCTAGATAGGAACCTCCAGCCTTAAATTTATCACCAAAGCTCAGTCATTTTCGACTCAACAGTCCAACAAAAGCACTCTACTCCACAAAAGTCACATTCCCAATCATCCCTTCCTCTGCATACCCGCGGTATTCCGCCACCGATCTCGCCGGTAGAGAGCTCATTTCCAGATTCTCCACCTTCCTTCACTGCATGATTCTTCCCGTCGCGACATTCCCTCTCTGGCCTAGGGCACGACTCCTGCTTTGGCGTGCGATAAGGCGCAAAGTACGCCGCAACATTCCACTCCTTATCCACCATTCGAGTGGACTCGGCACCAAGGATGAACTGTTTTGGTACGTCATGACCAAACAACTTCCACCAATCCTCAGTCTGATCTTTCAGAATCGGATCGTGATACCCTTCTCTGTATCCAAACGACGGTAGCCCAGCAGACTTCCGTGTATCCTGATGACATGTCGCAGACGCTTCATCACAAAGCCCCGCACCGATCGCATAGTCTTCGTTGTGGCAATGCTCTTCTTCTCCAGCATACTCATACCCATATCCATGTGTGAACCCTTGATCACCACCAACCCAGACAACTACATCTTCGCGTGAACAGGATGCGTATATGTATACCAATATCCTGTCCGCCACCTTGGTGTTATATCGCCACTTATCTGCTGTGGTGGTGGAATCGTGTACCCGAGTTGTCTTCGTATGCTATCTTCGCTGAAACGTGCTGCGGCAAGTACATCTCCGTCTGCATACATAGTATTATTATATTGCTGATAATGACCTGCTCGATCGAAACTTGGTTTCTGAGAATGTGTCTTTCGCGATTGTTTTCTACGGCGATCGGGGTTGCGTCTAGGCATGTTGGTGGTAGGTCGCTGGATGGGGATTACCTGTCGATATTGTGATATGCGTGTAGATGTGAAGATAGGAGTTGAAATGTCCTGATCGCAATGTAGTAGATTAGATATTGTTATTGGATGCAGGAGCTGTGATACTGCCGCCTTGGAAGAGATGATCGATGTGAGGATATAGCAAGGCGCCTCATAGAAGCTACTACGGTGTTGATGCAGTACAGTCCGCATGATTTTCTGCATGGCCTGCGATACTGTGAAGCCAAAGCAGGAGTTGATGTGACATGTACTGCATATTGAAGAACATGAAGACTGTGGTGCGAAACATTCCATATTCTGACTCTCAGTGAGAAGGTAAACGAGACAAACCTGGTGTCTCTGTATCGTATTCTAAGCCGTGACCACAGATATTCAAACGGCCAACCTAGTGTGACGTTACCACGTCTGAACCACACAAGGGTATTATTTACCCGAAGATTCCAGCTGCCTCACTCAATACCTACCCCATCTAAGCAAGCTTATCCCCCGTAACCTTGAAAAGCATAGATCCACTCCCGGGCTCACTAACAACAACCGCCTGCTTGAGCTTCTCCTCGGTAATATCTGGAAACTTCTTCTTATAGTACTTGTCCACCCACGCCTTTTTAACTGCCTCAACCTTGTCCTTAGGCACAAGATGCACACTACATCCACCCCAGCCCGCTCCAGTAAGTCTACTACCACAACTTCCCGCTGCACGTGCCAAGTCGCACAACTCGTCGAGCTCAGGACAACTGCAGTCGTAGATCTCGCGACACGAGTCTTGCGTTGTGTTCATAAGATCGCCTAGTGATTGCAAGTACGCGCGGTCATTTGACGGCGGTGAAGCGAGTAGCGATCGGAACTTGATCACGCGGAGGGCTTCGGTGAAGACGTGTAGGGCACGCTGGCGAAGCATGAATTTCTCGGCGCGGACGGGGAACTTGGACATGTAGCGTTGGTTGAGGTCGTCTTCGGAGATGCCGAGGAGGCCGCAGATTTGCTGGCGCGAGTAGCCATCTTCTTGGGGAAGGTAGTCCTCGGTGTGTTGGATAAGCTTTGTGAGTTGCGTTTCGAACTCTGAGACAGAGATCTTGGTGTTGTCTGAGACGCCTTCTTTGTCTTCGAAGTAAGTGTCGTGGAAGCCACGCAGGCTGACGCCAAGGGGAGATGAGTCTGTTGGGAGATCCTTCTTCAGGCCGAATGCTTTGGCTAGGAAGACCGCCGCTAATGTGCATTCCACTACACGTAGGTTGTAGCATACAGGGGCTGTGACGTGCTTGTCTGCGGCGACGAAACTCTGGGCGGTAACGAAGACGAGTTCCGGGTCTGTTTTCGGAAACTCGATGTTTGTGTAGTTGAGGCTGGGCTTGAAAGATACGTATAGGGCGGAACCGCGGAGGGAGAAGACGGAAGCTGCTTGGTCCATACTGTGGGTATGTTAGCTATAACACCTTCAACCACTTGGTCAAGCTTACCCTCCAGAGTTGACACCGACTGCGCGCTCAGAAACAATTGCAAGTTCGCATAACTCGGTCTTGTCGATCTTCTCCTCGCCATTCGCAGCTAGTACAGCAAGAGAACTTGTGCAAACTACGGACGCCGAACTGGAGAGACCACCACCACTTGGTACTGTGCCGTCGCAAACAATATCCATACCCACGGATGTGAACTTGCCGCGCTTCTTCTGTAGTAGTTGTGATACGCCCTTCAATCCGGACTTGAAGTAGTTGGTCCACTCATGCTCGGAAGCGTCGATTGGAATCTCTCCCTCGGGAATGTCAAACTCGCGGGTGGGAAACTTCTCGGAGTTGAGGTTTGCTATCCGTATGCGCGGCTTTTCCTCGGTAGGTCGCACAGCAACAGCCATGATGAAGTCGGCGGTGATAGCCATGGGCAGGACCTCGTATAGAGAGTAGTCAATGTGCTACAACCATCAGTCAAGGGAAACGGGACTCTTGCAGGTATCTTACCTCGCCAATGATGTTGACGCGTCCAGGACTCCTAGCGACGAAGTCTGCTTGCTTGCCGTAGAGGTCCTTGAACTTGGCGAGTAGGCTCTCCCATCGCTTTGTTTCGACGGGGAGCGCGTCCTCGGGGTAGATGTCGCGTAGCGACGTTGCTGTTGGAACTTCCATTGTGTGATATAGACGTCCAATTTCAGAAGAATGGAAGAGAAGGAAAAAGAGAAAAGAGGTCGAAAAGCAGGAAACGGAGAATCTATTTGAATCTCCGGATGGTCGCAAGATCTCAAGCAATTGTACGGCGGGGTCCAACTGACGACAAGTGGGGTTCCCAGGCTTTCCCGCTTCGAGAAATGCACCCGCATCACCAATCCGGCGCGCTCACTGCATCGAGCTGCAGGTACAAATTCTAGTGCCGGTTGCTCTGGAGAAGAGTCCCGTGCCTCGACAAGCTACCAAGCACCCCAGTCTTGGGTGAGTGGCATGCTCAGCTAGTCCGATTTGGATTGCACGATGCATTTTCGATAGTGCACATTGATTTGAGCATTCGAGACCCTGAAATTACGAAGTTTACGTTTCGAGGTTCATTGTCGGTCGAGTTTTTCACGTATTTATTCGATGTCGACTCGAGGTATGGTGAAGATGCTGGAGCATGCACATTCATCAGCCCAGACCTCTTCCCCTGCCCCGTGGCAGCCCTCGTCCAATGCCACTGCCTGCACGACCTCGCGTTGAATCGCTGCGACTAACACCACGTCCTGCTTGTCCACCCACACCAACATAGTTCCCTGTGGACGATGTCGAAGCACCTCGTGGTCTAGCGCCGCCCCTCACTCTGCCTCGTGTGCCTGGTCTCGGGGCCGCTTCTGCCTTCCTACGATCTTCTTCGATCTTCCTCGCCGCAGCTTCTTTCCGTGCCTGCTCTTCCGCTGCCCGACGTTGTGCGGCCTGCTGACGATGTACTTCTTCCTCCTCAATGTCTATCAGATCTTGTGAAGCGCCCTGCCATTGGGGGTTTAGGATCAAGCGCTGATTGTGTTCAGTCTGGGAAAGTATGCGTGTCCATGTTTGGAGCAAAGTAGAAGCGTTCTGGACAGTGCGTGATACGGTCTATTCATCGTCAGTCTGAAGACTGCGGCAGTTCTAAACTTGTTCCTTACAGCCATGTTGTCCTTTGCTTTCTGCAAGCTTTCCACAACGCCCTCAATGACCTTGTTGACGTTTCGTATGCTTTCTAACTCTCTCCGCAATGCCGCCTCTCGCGCCTCTTCTGTGGTATAATGCGACTCCTTGGAGCGTGTCTTCCCGCCCGCTGCACCCTCCCCCGCATCATTGTCCGCATCTTTTGTCTTCTGCTTGGTCTTGCGCGCCGCCGGCGTGTCGAACAAAGCATCCTCGTCTGAGTCGGAGAGGTCAAGCGCCCCGAGGTTTGGCGGGTCCATATTGCGTTGTGTATTTATTGTGTATGGTGTTGGACGCGTCTAGACGAATTGATTTGGTGACACGGGCAGCATTTCGAGTTGGCAGGCGTTGGCGTGTTTGACGTATTTGGTTTGGCGGGGCCAGCGGTTAGCAGGGGTCTTGTTGATGTTCCGCGCGTGCATTGCGCCAAGGAAGGAGCACCCGCCATCTGCGCCTTCCTTCCCAACCTCGCGCTTTCTTCCCTTCCCCATCGGAGACATAGCCCATTGTACCCACTCGGCTTTGTCCTTCACCCTCACCATCACAAGCCCTACCGAACTTTCCACTTGCGCGCATATCGATATTGCATCATCAATTGGACCCTTTGAACGTTGAGGCGTTGCAACATTGAAGCTTAGTGCCATTGTTTTGATTTTGGATATCCACATTCCTACCTACATTGCTACAACAACACCGCAACTGCCCCATCCCAAACAAACACTCGCATCACACCACAATATGGAGCGCACACCCTCGCCGCCCCGTCGCATCCACACCCCGCCGGCGCCCCTGCATGGAGACACCTACGAGCCGTTTTCACCGCGCCGATCGAGCAGAGTGGCCGCCCAACGCGATATTCACTCTCACCAACAGGAGCGGTCCACCCCACGGACCAGGCGCGACATCACACCAACGGCCTCGTCGTCTAAGCGGTCTGCTGCCCGCGCAAACGCTTCCTTCGCCCTGTCGCCGCCATCCTCGCCTGTAACCTCACAACAACCGCGCTCCCCACGCTCGATCCGTCGCGCGCCCTTGGACCTCAATCCGCTCGACTCTGACTCCGACAACGCCGCACCAACTTCTTCTCGGCGTACTCTGTTCGCAAACATGGCTCCGGTACGTTACATGAGGAGGCTAGCTTTGGGCCCGCTGCGCTTGTCAAACGACAGCGTCGAGTACCAAAGCGCCTCCAACTATGACACGTACGGACAAACATACTGACTTACGCAGGGAATGCTTCCTACTCCAGCCAAGACACCCCGCAAGCGTCGCGTTGAAGACGTCAGCTCCACCGCCCGCGTCTTGTTCCCTACCAATCGCCCATCCACCATCGAAGAAGCCATGCCGACGCCGCGCAAAGGCCGCAAGACAAAGAACCTCTACACCCTAGAGAGCTTTGCTGAGCAGATGGACGAGACTACTGAGAAGATTCCCATCTTCACCGACTCCAAGGAACGGGTACCTACTCCCGGCGCTCAGACTGAAGAGAACCCGTTCATCACTGTCAAGGGCAAGGGCAAGGCAAAGGCTACTCCTCAAAAGTCAAGGAAGCTGGTCGACCGAAAGACAGCTAAGATGGAGGCTGCCGCCGACCGTGACGAAGGCATGGTGTACATCTTCCGAGGTCGCAAGGTCTTCCGCAAGTTCCACGACGACGCACCGTCCGGCGCCTCAGATGCAGAGCAAGACGATGAGCTCTCCGCTGATGACAAGCAAGTGCGCCGCCAAATTGGCGTTGAGGCACGCCGCCCGCTCACTCGTTCGTCTATCAAGCCGAAACTTTTGTTCCAGGCCGAGATCAAAGAACGCAACCGCGCGCAGGGCATTGAGACTGATGACGAGGAGGCCACCACCGAAGTCGACGAGGCAGTCGCAACCCCGAGCCGTAGGAAAGGAAAGAGCGTCGTGCCAACTCCATCGTTGGCCACGACGCCGCCGCCTACGACTCGCAAGCTCAAGAAGGGTGAGTCATCCTGTGCACGGGTCTATTTACCCGCATGCTAATACCACAACAGAGATCTCATTTGACTCTTGGTCGCGCGTCAAGTCAGCCCACAGCTCAAGCAGCTCAGTCAAGACATCCAAGAAGCGCAGCGGTGAACCGCTCGAGCGCGAGGCAGCAGACAAGCGAGCTCGCAGTGAGCACTCAACCTCCTCCATGTCATTTGGCAGCATCTAACGGTGCTCCAGCCCGTTCGTCTTGAATGAGCATCAGTGTCTTGAAGACATCTTAGCTTGTCCTCTTCTGCATCAGGTCCTTTGTGACTGATTGTTTGCATAGCGAGCGTTTGCTTTTTGTGTTCTTTGACATCAAGGAACAGGATCAGGATACCCACGATTACATTAGCATCACGAAAGGGTGCGCATACTGACGGCCTTTAATGTATGTTTAGCAATGGAAGGTAGTAAGACCTTCTTTGCTGCTCTGGCATTGTAATCGGTGTTCTTTTTTTCTGGCTATATAAATAGCCCCATGGTTAGTAAGTAGATAGGGTACTTCAACTGCCGATCAAGGTATGCGGTAGTTTGGTGTTTGGGAGTTCTTTCTCATTAGACACCAACACAGCATGCAGCGATTGCAGATTGAAATGAATGTAATGGGAGGAAAGGACAGGAACCATAGTATAGATCAAGGAAAATATGAGTGATTACTCTCATTGTGCTCATCAACATGCAGTGCTGCTATAATGAATCTCCCTAAGCTTCGCTCACCGCCGGCCCAGATCAACATCCAAGACCTTGACCATGTCATCATCCCCCTCTTGCTCCACGTTGAGCCCAAAGAAAGGCGCCACCCCCTTGTTCACCACGCCCTCAAAAAGCCCCTCAATCATCCCACTAAGTTCATCTCCTGTCTGTCTAAAATCAGGAAATGCATTTACTTCCAACAAATACGTATTCAGCTCCCCATTCCCTTCAATTCCAACCATGAAATCCAAACCAAAGATTTCGAAACTATTAGGCAGCGGCTGGAAATGAATCGACATACCCCTCGCCGCCGCCTCAAAAGTCTGAGATGTAGTTTTTAGAATCTGGGAAAACACTTCGTCCTTCCATCCCTTTCCTACATCTAACGTTTTGCCGTTTGAAGAGGTGAAAGGAGGTTGTCCAGGTATGGTTTCGGGCAAATCCCAGAACAAGCCTACACTACCTTCCCTGTCCCCGCTGTCCTGGAGACAGGTGTTTGTGAGATGCGCTTTCATGGCTTCTTCGCGGTTCTCCTGGAGAGCAGCGTCCCAGGGAGGGACATAAGGGCGTGCGGCGAAGAGGGCAAGCATGGGGCGGTAGACGTAGACTTGTAGAGCGCCAGTTGCTAGGACGTAGGTTCTGATGTGAAATTTGCGGAGAGTTTCTGGCGAGGAAGATGAAGAAGGGGTAGCAAAGGAGGGCGGGGATAAGAGCAGAGGTGGGTGGATGTATGGTTGAGCGATGAAGTGGCGGAGTTGGGATGTTATAATGCCGTTTCCTTCGTCTTTCTCTTCTTTCCGGTCGTCTGTGTTGGGGACGCCAGCATCGCTTCTCGCATCGCCGTCTTCCTCATCTTCCTCGTCATCGCTCTCAGGATCCCATTCTTCGAAGATGGCAGTGAGTTCCTCTTCACTCGAGAATAACCTGATGCCTTGACCCCGTTCACTCATCCCCGGCTTCAAGATCCACCACTCTTTCTTCTTCGCCGCCTCTTCCTCATCTTCATCGCCATCAAGCTCCTCGTTCCTCGCCCAGCTCTCCTTCAACTCCCATGCTTCTACCAGCGCATCGTCCAGGAACTCGGCATAGTCAACTTCGAATTCTACACTCGGTTTGACGTGCTTCTTCAGTACGCTGTCTGGGTACTTGGTAATCCAATTCGCGATCGTGGTACTGAGGTAGTGTTTCCGGATGAGTGCCTTGCGAATTACGTAGGCGTTGGATAGGCTGCTCGAAGAGTGTTCCATGAGGTGATCAAAGTCAATGGACTCATATTGAACCCATTGGAGGAAACGAGAGGACGGACTGGGGAGTTGGGATGGCGAGGTTATGAATTCGTGGGCCGAAGCTGGTAGTCGCTTCTTCAGTGCCGCGAGGATGAGGGGTTGGACATAAGGGTCTTCGTAGTTGACGAGGGCGTAAATCTTCTCGCCGGGGTTGATATTCTGGGCTGCCATTCTGAGGTGATTTGTTTTCGTGAGATACTGTCTCACTCCTTTCTTTCTGATAAGGGTGGGTGCACAAGTGTTGTTGCGTGTGGTTAGAAAGTACTAGCACTCATGCAAGCAACTGCGCCTCCTCTCTAGCACATCGGCTTTTTGAAATTGAATGCAGTTTGTATATCAACGTGATGAACGGGTATAATATTGTACATGTACACAAAGGAAAGTCGTTACAAGGCTTACGTTACGCTAAGCCTGAGGTATCCAGAGCCCAGAAAAGTCGAAATGTCCGTTGTTCGCTTAGCTCTAGCCAATCAGCGAGCTTGTGATCCAAACGCCTTCCCCTTCCACATCCTCCTTTTTTTTTGTTGCCTCCCCTAGGATTTCTTTAAAGAATTAAACTACCTCCAAGTCATCGTCGTCGTCGTCCATGGCAGCAATAAGTCCTGCGTCTAGACCTCCCAGACTCTCTCGTCCAGGCTCGCGAATGCCTTTTCCATCTAAGAAGAGACGGGCTTTCTTCTTTGCTGGACTGGCTTCTCGTGTACCGCGGAATGCAGAAGGCACCTCCTTCTTGGGTGATGGGATACGACCGTACTTGAATCCCCAGCCGACGGGGTCGCTCGAAGTTGATGATTTCGCTGATGCTGTTCGTTTACGTTTAACGGGCGCCAAAGAAACATCGGCAGACGTACGGTTAAGCAGACTACTAAAGTCGGTGTCGGCTGGCTTATCAGGCTTTGCACCTGTTGAGCCTTGCGACGATGTATACCCTCTTGCGGGCAGATTCTGGGTACCAGCACCCTTCAACTTCATGTAGTCACCTCCGGTACTGCCATCTCCCATTGTACCAAGCTTCTTGGCGAGCTCTCTTTCCCTCTCTTTTTCGGCCAATTGCTTACGGAAGCGATCTTCTCGATTCGCTCCGCCTTCCCAGTTTTGGTGATCGCGGTCGATGAGTTTGGCTGCTCCACCGGGTCGTGGTGCAATGTATACGGTTTCGTGGAGTTCTCGATCATGGTACTTGCCTTCCCTCTTGAGTTCATCACCCTTAGGGCCACCACGTCGACCACCAAACATGCCGCCACCAGGCCCACTACCCATCCCGGTCATAGTGTTAACTTGCATGCGGCCTTTCTTGGCTTTGTCAACCTGAAGTTGGATGTGAAACTCGCAGAACTCAGTCTTGCGACCATCGATCCACTGGCCACATTCTCTGCCGTCTTTACGTTGCGCGTGGCAGAAATCCAGATCCCTCGCTGTGCCGAGTTCGAGTATAGTATCATCAGAGCTCGAGAGTTTCAGTGAGAACTTGCCGGTATCGCGATTCCGTGGTGGCATGATGTCTGGGTTGAGGATGGCAACTAGTGTACCAAGAGGCAGTTTCCAGAATTGCGAAAAACCGGTATCGAACAGGAAAAGGTCCAGCTCCCATTTGAGGTCTGTTAGACGGATAACCATGAACTTGCCATTCTGATCCATGTCTTTGTCCTGCTTGCCTTTTGTCTGGTCTTTGGCTGCGTTCTTGGAGTTGTGCGGTGTTGACTTTGAGCAGATGACCCCGAGAACGACATAGTCATTTTCCCATTCTGGCGGGTCGTACTCAGGCGCTTTGACCGTCTTTAGCAACTGCGGTATGGTGAGTACAGTCTTGCCTTCCAGCGTGCGTGTTACAACATTGTGTTGCATTTCTCTAGACTTGAGGTGAAGACCAGAGAAGGATTCAAAACTGGGCGCATCTGTACTGTCGTCGCGCGATGAGATCTCGGCGTATCTTGAAGCGGTTGGGGTCGTGCCAAAGCTGCTGGATGAAGATTTGGAAGCGGATGATGTCGGGCGTGCGCTCTCAGGTCTGAAGGACATTGTGGATCCTGGCCGTGGAGTAGGTGGGTTTCCGAAGGACCGATTCTGTAGACTTTGTGTTCGGACGTGAGTCCTGGAGGCGGGCGGTGGCATGTCGCGCGAGCTTTGGTCGGAACTTGTTCGTGAGAGTGAGGGCCGATCTTTGATTCCTTCGATGTTCTGCAAGCCAAAGCCCCTGCTCCTCCTCTGCTCAGCCCTCTCTTCCTTGACCTCGCGCTCCTTCTCCTTGTTCCTGCTTTCTGCGATGCGTTCGCTGAAGGACTTGATCTTTGGCGTTCCTGGACCTTGAGACGAACCCAACCGTGACAGTCGCCCAGGGGTCCCCGGCCGCTTGAGACTAACATCGCGAGCAGTAAGTCCCTTGTCTATGCCCAACATGACCCGCGCAGGGCTCTTGGGCTCAGTAGGCGGTTGGCGGGTCCGGACTGGTGAGCGTGGCACCTCGACGTCGTTGTCGTGTTTGCTGTCGGGTCGCGATAGGTCGATTCTGCGCATACTGGTGGCCATGCTGGCTCGCGACGATGCGCCGTTACGGTCCATGTCCAGCGACTCGTTCTTCTTCTTCTGCAGCGCCTTCAACTTCAGCTTGGCCTCGATGGCCTGGAGCTGCAGCTGAAGCGTCTCCTCATCCTCTTCTCCATCGCTACCGGCTTGGACTCCTCCGCGCGACATGGGGCGGCGTTTCGAGGGGGATGGTGAGGCCGAATCGCGCTGGCGGCGGCTCTCGTACTTTTTACGTCCGGAGGGCGAGCTGAGAAGGGCTTCGACGGACGACTGCGGGGGCCAGTTGGGCTGGTTGTCTTTGACTGTGACAAGAGTCAGCGCACGCTCAGCACCGTTGGATTCGCTACCAGCCTCACCTTTTGACTTGGGGCTCTCCCGCACGATCATTGTTGTGATGGTGCAGTATTGATTGCGGGAACTCGCAGCGGCCCATAGCAACGCCAATACTACAGACGGGAAAAAGCAAGAATCTGGGATCTTCAGGCAGGAATCACAAGCGCATAGCCGGGACCCGTTGGCGTTTGTTGACACCGGACTGTGGTTCACCCCAGACTAATCTAACTCGAAACCGTGACGTGACAGGGATTGCGCGTGTTTCGGTTGACCCGACCCACGCGACGCGACTGAACTTCACTTTGCGCCAACAGACTCGGTACACCACTTGCATCCCACCTGATTCAAACTAGTATAATATACTCCCGCGATTCAATTGGACTAACATACACATCACAATGGCACGTACACGCTCAAAACCAGCAAAAGCGACCCCAAAGGAATCCACACCTGAACCCACCACGTCCACAGCCAAATCGCTACCCGAAAGCACACCGAACCCTCCAAAGCTATTCGTACTACCAAAAGACACATCAAAAGATGCGCGCATAATCAGTCTCGACAACCCCGCAAACGCCACCCCGTCTAGATACTACTTCTGCCCCGAGAAAGGCTTCTATGAATTCACGCGCATCGCAGCGCCCAAGAAGGACTGCAGGAGTTGGTTGATAACAGGAGAGAAGGCCGAGGATGACACAACAGAAGGAACAGACCCTTCGCGGATAGGCAGCGGCTACATCACCAAATCCGCCGACCTCTTCGTCGCAACACCAATCGACATACTCTTCCTCATCCTCCCCGCCCTTACACCAAAGTCCGCAAAAGACACCAAACAACACTTCCTCGCCATCGATGACTACCTCGACTCGCTCTCGTCTGCTTCACCGCACTGGAAATCGTTGTTATCACAATACACCTCCCTGAGATCCATGATAGAAACCAAGATGCGAAGGATATGCGACACAGTCGACGCCGGCGACGAAACCATGTACCGCCTCTCCCATCCCAAACTCCTCGAAGTTCTGCTTGCAAAAGCCGAGCGCATGGTTAAGAATGGACTTCCACCATCGCTGGAAGAAAAGTACATCAAGACTGCCCTGGAAATCCCCGTTATGAGCATAAAGCGGGAGGAAAGCACACTAAGCGCCGTTTCAACAACAGCAGGCACAGAAGAAGAGAAGGAGAACAAGCCGACAATAACGGAATCCCAAACAAGTGTCGAAACTAGCATAACAACACCTGACGACGACGCCTCCTCAAAACCCACACTCACAACCCCTGAGGGAATCCCACACCTCCTCCGCCTCCGCACATCGCTCACCTACCTCTTCAGCGCCTACATGTCGCCAACCCTACGCACACCCCTCCTCGCCCTTCTAAGTGCGCGCTTTGCCCCTCTCGAAGCCCACCTATCCTCCATCGCAGCCCTCAAATCCGAAGCCCTCTCACTCCGCTCTCTGTCAGACAACATAAGCCGGAAACGTGCCGTTGAGCTAGACGAAGAGAAGATTGCGGAGCGGGAAGAGAAGAAGAGGAAGAAGGAAGAGGAGGCCATCAAGAAGAAGAACGAGGGGAGAGGGGTCAAGCAGTTGAAGAAGGTGGATACGAGTGGTATGAAGAAAATGAGTAGTTTTTTTACGGTCAAGCCAAAGGGGTCGTAGGTGAGATAGTTCGTAGTAGGTCGAGAAGGATGATTCGACATGATACGAGAGAATATTCTAAGTCAATAGTTGTAGTTGGGTCAGGGTCTTATAAATCCGACCTAATCTTAATTCAACCCCAACCTATCTGCCAGTGTAGGCTAACTCCTATCTGAGACTCATGTCCTGCATCTCCTCTGCCTGACTTCTCTCTGTCTCGCAGCGCATAACCGAAATGGCGAGCCAGTACGTAGGATCTTCGAGACATCATCTCATCGTCCCCTCAGCGAACCTGCCGCGGCCGCGAGCTGCATTGCCGAAGTCTTGTGCGTATCCAAAGAACTCAAGAGCAGTGATGAGAATACGGACGGGCTCAGACGACATGGTTATCTCTAGATCCGTTCGCCTCATGATGCACTCTGGAGAAAGGATGTCGTAGTTCACGAGCTCTTGCCAGACATTGATCATTCGCTCTTGCATTTGGAAACGCCACTTCAATGCATCCATCATGATGCGTATGTTGAGCACACGTTCGTCCATAGGCCTTGTATTTGAAGCAGCGACTTGCACCAAAATCCCAAATACGTGATCCCGGGGGTGTCCAGGGTTTGAGTTACATCTCACCAAGGCCATCTCTTGAGTGATGTTAGAGTCGAGCGTGGGGAAGACATGGAGCTGTGTCGTTTTGCTTTCGGGCTGAACGACGACATGTCTGCCACAAGCGCGATTTTGACAAAACAAAAAGTAGCGGCATAAGGGTATTCCGTTTTGAGTGTATGTTATTGGAGTGGTTTCGAGGTCATGGGATTTTGGGGCACGGAGTTCGATGCGCGTTCATCGTTGTTGCTTGTCACAATGAGTACCTAGGTAGTCTCCGCTCGAGCAACACACTCCATTTGGTCCTGTTGGTTTGTTTTTGAAAAATAGCCCTGGAAGAAAGAGCACAACCGAAGTCATTTGCTTTTTCCATACAAGTTTTGGACTCCAGGACTGGACGTGTTGTAGAGAATAGAAGAACACGATAGAATGTGGTGCTTATATACACCCGCTCGTCCGCATAGAACACGTGCAACACGCAAGCAGTACCAAAAAACGTAAGCACTGTCTTCCCATGTGGCAAACCTAGCCGCAACTTGACGCATTCAATCATTACATACTTGCACGAGATCTATTCTTCTGTAACCATCAAACATGCTCTGTTCCGCTCATCACATCATGGCGGTCTATTTTTGAGGTGTTGCTAAACTGTTCTGTGGTTTTTTGGATGAGTAGACACCGTTTCTCAACGACAGTCATAGTCAGAGCATGATCGTCTTTTTGATGGAAAGAGCTTTCTTCAGCGAGCAAGAGAACAAAAGAGTGGGTGACAGACATGAACATCAAAGCCTGTATATTTTCGGAGGACATCATGTTCTTGGATGTTCTGTTTTGAGCCCAGCGAGGAGAAAACACGGAGCTGTGTCGTTTTGCTTGCGGACTGGTCGACGACATGTAGGCTTCGGGTAAGAAAAACAGTTCTTAACCTCCATCGTACTCCATGACTTCACTCTAGGACTGTCATGGCTTCTACTAGTACTTGACTGTTCCATG
>Ga0058698_10000147_pt1 | contig 40265 bp, 50 predicted proteins | sample AgamicAsSfe_FD_67288 | JGI IMG/M metagenome (GOLD analysis project Ga0058698, IMG submission 67288) | Agave microbial communities from Guanajuato, Mexico - As.Sf.e | ecosystem: Host-associated > Plants > Phyllosphere > Phylloplane/Leaf | place: Guanajuato, Mexico | collected 2012-05-30
TCATCGCTCTCTCTCTCTCTCCTTGACAACATGAAGTCAACCATCATCTCTCTTCTCGCGCTCGGCTTCACTGCTGTGGAGGGTGCCCCTACTACCAGCTGGGGTCCTTCTGGCTCTTACGGAAACACCACCTGTTCTCCAAAGCAGTACGGAGGATGGAACTTCAGTAGTATCCCCGAGGGTACCGTCGGCAGCTACGATGGATTCGACTTCTCCGGCTTCAGCTGCTCCACCTCCTGGGGCAAAGGCAGCGGCGAATCATGGAAGCGCAGCAACGAGAAGTGCATCACCGGAGCTCTCACCTCATCTTCTGGTCCAGGCATCTCTTGCGGCGAACACGCTTTCTCCATTGGCTCTTTGACCATCTCCTCCTCCGAGAACACCAATGTCGAATGCCACTACACTCTCGGCGACGACTCCACTTGTGTCGACACCATCCCTTGCAGCACCGACGGTACCACTGTCAGCTCCAGCAAGTGTCAGGGCGCCAAGTCTGTCTCTTTCCAGCTTCCTTCTGGTCATGCTGAAGGCTGCTCCATCGGTATCTGGGGTATCGGCTTCCAGTGTCCTTCGTCTCCGGCTTACCCATCATCTTCATCTTCCTCTGGCTGGTCATGGGGCTCGTCGTCTGCCTCAGTTGCGACCTCTTCCTCATCTTCATCTGTAGCGACTTCCAGCAGTGTTGTGGTCACTTCCAGCCTCGCCACCTCAAGCTCAGTGGTTACGTCCTCGGCACCTTTGACTTCCAGCCTGTTCACCTCAAGCTCAGTCCTCACATCTGCAACATTATCCACATCTTCAAATGCGTCGCTCACGACCTCTTCGTCTGTTGTTTCACCTGTCAGCTCTACTAGCGACTTGACCAGCTCCACCATCAGCACTGAGTCAATCTCGTCTCCTACACCTTACAGCTATACCAGCTCATCAGTTGTGGAGACCTCCTCGACACCTGTCTCTCCCCTGACTAGCTCGTCTGTTATCGAGACATCCTCAACAGTCGTCTCTCCATTGACCAGCTCGTCTCTTCTTACCTCCAGCTTCGTCTCCTCAACCTTCTCGTCATCATCAATCTCGTACAACACGACTAGCACCAAAAGCTTCTCCACCGCTTCCTCTTCTTCCTCCGCCTCGTCATCCAGCACTCCTCTTATCACGACTACCTCTGCTGTCATCACCAGCAGCTCGCCAGTTTCACCTGTCTCGAGCACCTCGTCTGGTTTCCTGAACAGCACGACCTCTCTCACCTCAGTCGCTAGCACCTCTTCCGTCCCTGCCAATGGAACCACAAGCACCGAGACCATCATCACGACCAGCCTGACGACCGTGCCGTGCACTATCACAACCACCTCGAGCGGATCTGTTGTCACACTTACAACTCTGTCTACGTCGACTTTGACCATCACTTCTTGCTCCGGTGGCTGCACCAAGACATCCACCGAGTCAGTGCCGTCTGCACCAGTCACTAGCAGCACTGTCGTCAGCCCAGTCTCGAGCAGCGTCCCTGTTACCAGCAGCACTGTTGTCAGCCCAGTCTCCAGCAGTGCTCCTCTCATCAGCAGCACTGTCGTTACCCGAGTGTCCAGCTCAGCTGTGTCGGAAAGCTCGACTGTCTCAATCCTTACCACCGAGACCGTCTCCACAGTCCAGTCGACCAGCTCTGCTCCAGCTCAGCCTACAACGGTCACTGACACCGTCACTTCGTACACGACAGTCCCATGCACCTCTGGCCAGACGATCACCATCCCTGTCTCCTCCACTGTCTTGACGAGTACCTCCACCTCTACCCAGACCACCGTCATCTCTTCTTCCACCCTGACATCCTACGTCACCTTGACAACGACGTCTACCTCTACAATCTCATCCACCACGGTACTCGCTTCGCCTACAACGATCACGGTTCCTGTTACCTCAGTTCGCACGATCACATCCTGCAGTGGTGGATGCTACCCAACATCGACCGAGGTTCCCTCCACAGTCACTGTACTCACCTCTCTCTACACTACCCTCACCACTTGCAGCTCTACTGCTGTGATCTCGACCAGCGGCACTTCTCAGACGATCATCTCTACCAGTGTTAGCACGCAGACTCTGACTTCGACAATCTCCATCACGATCCCTGCCCAGAGCACCTCTGTTGTTGTCGTTCCATCGAGCTCTGAGGTTTCTGCTCTTACTAGCTCCACCCCTGCGTCGTCGGCTCCTGCTACCTCGACACCTGCCACATCGATCGCTTCGTCAGCCACAGGAAGTGCCGTGCCATCTTCCCCAATCAGCAGTGGTGCCAGCTCTGGTGTCAGCCCTTCTACCTCCGTCGAGACTTTGACCTCTACGCTCTTCTCCACTGCTACCCTCTCCGTGTCCAAGGCTAGTGCCGTCTCGTCTTCTGCGGTCAGCTCTGTTATCAGCTCTGGTGTCAGCTCCGGTGTCAGCTCTGGTGTCAGCTCTGGTATCAGCCCATCCACTTCTGTGGAGACCTTGACCTCGACCCTCTTCTCCGCATCTGTCTCGGGTGCTTCGTCAGTCTCCGCCGTTGACAGCAGCAGCAGCCCTGTCGCGCCTGTCAGTAGCAACGGTCCTTCTACCTCCATCGAGACCTTGACCTCGACTCTCTTCTCCACGGCATCTGTCTCGGGCGCTTCGTCAGCTCCTGTCGCTGGTAGTAGCACCCCCGTCGCTCCCGTCAGCAGCGCCGCCGCCTCATCTGCTCCTTGGGTCGGCCCCTCTGCGCCTGCCAGCCAGACATGGGGTCCTTCCGGCTGGACTTCCGGCTGGGCCGCACCCAGCAGCTCTGTTTTCTCTCCGGTCTCAGGCTCTTCTGCCGTTGCCAGCAGCTCTGTCGTTGCACCAGTTTCTGGCTCGTCGGCTGCCGCAGCCTCAAGCTCTGTTGTGGCACCAGTTTCTGGATCTTCTGCTCCTGGCAAGCCCTCCGCCTACAGCAGCCCTGCTTCATCAGCCTCGAGCTCTGTGGCCGGCGCCATTGGGTCGTCTTCCGTGCCAGCTGTCGGCAGCCCTACTGTTGCACCTTACAGCCCCACCGTGGCGCCATACAAGGGTGCGGCGTCTGCCAACACTTTCGGCGGTGCTGCCATTGCTGTGGCCGTCGCTGCTGTTGCTTTCGTGCTGTGAAGAGTGCCTTCAATGGGTTGAGAGATCAACATGCATGGATTGATGTGTTTCATGATTTCTTTTTGTTCCTGCATGGGTCGGTGGTGATGACATGGCATGGTGGAGGTATCGGATAGGATATTGTACATTACGGGTTGATTGAGTTGCCAGGAAAGGGTACGTACATAGCTGCACAACTGCACAGAATCTGTACAAACAGAATGAAAATGTCACTATACTGTTGCCTGCTCCGTGCCGTCGTGGGTAGCTTGGCTGTTGCTGTCTTTCCGAGTCGTTCTCAGACGATGCATCCAGCGAGTCCATCGATACTGTCATTGGAAAAGAACTGTCAGACCTGTGGAGAGTACCGTTTATTCAATATGCAGCAGTCCCCTGTGAGATGTTAATCCAGCATGTCGAATAATATTCCCCAGATCTGCGTCTCCAGAAGTGTGCGAGGAGTGCCATGGCGATCGTAATAGTCTTCCCACTAGTTCTAGAATGTTCAGCAGATTGAAGATACAGTCACAGTCTGTAAGCCGGGGAAAGTTTTGGGGAGAGTGCCGTAAGGGCTCTGGCCGGCATGCCAGCCTCATATTTATTTTGGTATTTTGGAATGCGAGGATGATTTGCAGCCACGAAAGGAGACTTTGACGGCACTCTCCCCAGTACTTCATTACAATGTGAATTTTGTGCATTCCGGTTATATCCACCCATCATCGTATAATGAAGAACTTCGTTGCTGGTATGCGTCAAGGGTCGAGAAGATCGGGGAGGGTACCGCTAGCAGACAGGATGGTTATTAGTTCTTACACAGGTCACAGCTTGCGCATAGGTTTCCTAAGGACTAGTCTATAAGTCATATATCGAATAGTGACAGTACCCGGCACGGTACTGTACACTTCGGCATGCGAAGCACGCGCGAAACCGTATACATCCTTCCCGGCAAGAAATAGACGCAGCCGGAGCCAAAAATGGAGACAGGGGGACAGGGGGAATTGAAGCCCACGACCCCGACGGTGCTCTCCACGAGCGATCTATGCTAATGTTCTGTGGAAACTCCACTGAATATAGTCTAGGTGTATAATACTCCTTTCGTATCGCTTCTTCTTACACAGAAGATCGTAAATGTCTAGGAGGGGTCGAGGTGTTCATTCAATTCTTGCTGTCTCGGGCACTTTCTACGAGGTATTATCAGGTTGATGATCGGCCGGTGAATGCTTAGTATATATTATTTGTTGAAAAGGGTATTTTCATAGGTTCTGCCGTCGCCGAATTTCGGCATTCGGGATTCAGAATTTCGAGGGGACATGGTCTAGGGGTATGATACTCCTTTCGCATAGCGTCTTCTTCCTCAGAAGATCGTGAGTGTCTAGGAGGGGTCGGGGGTTCAATTCCCCCTGTCTCCATTTTTGGCTCCGGCTGCGTCTGTTTCTTTCACGGGAAGGATGTGAAGAAATCACTTTTTAGGACGTAGAGAGATTTGTGACATTTAGCACTTTTTTGTGTGCGGAGACGATTGGATATGCTAAGAAGAGTGCCGTACGCCGTTGTAGCCTTTATTCGAGAAGGGGACTAGATTGAACCTAAAGCAACTCATCACAGAACAGGATAAGCTACACGACTAAACATGCAAGGAGTGCCATCGACTATACATACAGACATATCGTAAGTAATCTTGCTACGGTACCCTCCTCAAGACTTTTATACTTAGTTTCATTGATTGCTACTCAAGACGATAATTATTTGGCGCTAGTATAAACTAAGGACGAGATATTATGTCTAAGTCCCGACGGCACTCTCCTAAGAATTCTTTGTAGGTATATCCTCTGATCACTTCTGAGTAAGGCGGTAGCAACAACTACGCTAGCACGAACGAAGTAGATAGTCACGGTACTCTCCTTAAGATATTGAGATTACTCTACTACGACTCGAATCCTATGACTATTATTACTCAGGTTCTCCCTCCTCGGCGGGTGTCGTCTGACATCCGATATTACGACCACAGCTCTTGAGCTATTCACGACTTCGCGTCCCTGGAAGGTTTGTGTCTGTATCATGCCATAAAGAGCGCCGTGAAATACAACGTAGCTTACTGCATAGCCAGCTGTGAATGGACAATCGGACACGCACCAACCCAGCCATAAGCAATTTCATCATCAACCGAGCAACTGAGGCTGTAGAGGGGAAAACCCGCCGACTACACAGACTTATATGCTATTCTGATACCATAATATGCTCCTAGATACCAAGGAGTGTTTACCATCAAAGTACTTATATTTATAGGTCTATAGACCTTATGGGGAGAGTACCGTCAGACTGTCTTCCCACAAAACTTTTCCAAGGGCATAAGAATCAGCAAGCAAGCAAGCAAGCTCGCTCACGGCGGTCACAAGTAACAAGTATGTCGCATGACCCGTGACGAGCTTGCTAGCGGTGTCGCGGAGCTGAACACTTGGGCTCAGCAGCAGCAGCAAAGCAGAAGTGCTTGGGGCAGGCGGCAGTGAAGAGAGCTGCTAAGGATGTCGGCAAGGCTGCGGAGGCGGAGTTTCTGTTGGCGTCGCGACCGAAGACTCTGCAATGGTGGTTGTAACACCTTAACAATAGCAATGGTGGGAGCGGCATTGGCAATGGCAATGGAACGATCACCAGCTTGATGGAGGTACATCGTGAGGGAACGTGTAGAGAATGCTACCGGGGTCGTGGTCTCAAGAGTGTCGCAAGGTAAAGCATGCCCTACAATATCGTAGACTCGAAAACCTAATTGAAGGATGAACAGATAACAGCATCGGTGAAGAGCACCGTCAGCTGTCAAGACCTTGAGTCTAGTTCAGCATAGAGTGCTATGCATCATGCGATAGTCTTACGTTTGCAGTCACATTGGTAATTGTATTCCAAGTCTAGAACCTCCCTGCAGAGTGCCGTCAGAGCGTCCTTTATGCTCTTAGAGATAGTAAAAGCCTAGTTTCAATCTGCTATACTACCATGGTATGAGCAGAACCTCTACGGCACTTCCTCTGGATGTCGTGGACCATCTGTCCTTTGATAGCCCAGCTGTGTAAAGCTCGCGATATTGGACAAGCTGTAGTACTAGGGAAAAGTGGACCACTTATCTACCATACCCTCTTCAGCACTTTCCAGCGCATCATCTGTGACTGTCGGCCATCGATTTTGCAATAATCAACAAGCTATAGTATTGGAACAAGGTGACTAGATTCTCCACGATACTCTCCACGAGTGTTTCCAGCTCAGCTGTATCCCTTTCCCTGTCTATATCACTTCCACATCTTCCCAGCCTTCTATATACAACTCACTCCATTCCCATTCACTTGATATACTGCTTTAACCCTCTCAACCTCTCCTTCGCATCTTCCAATATCTTATCATCCTTACACACCGCGAACCGCATATAATCCTCCACAATCGCCACATTCTCCTCCTTCATAAATTCACTCGGCGGGATCGCCGCCACACCCACCTCCATGATCAAAAACCACGCCAGCTTGAAGTCTCGCGGCCGGTTTGCCACGTGCGCCGGGAACTCGTACTCTTTCGGCAGCACCACCTTGGACATGTTTGCCATGACAAAGTAGCCGCCCTCGGGGATACTATACGGGAGGCCGAGTTCATCGAAGATGGCGCAGAAGCGCTGCATTTTCGACTGCATCGCGGTGATGGTGTCGGACCAGAAGTTGTGGGCGTCGGCCTCTTCAAAGGCTACGGCGGTCGCCTCTTGAAGCGGAGACACGCTGCTGTAGCAGATGCGGGTATGTGCGGCGGAGACGTATTGGATCAGGGAGGGAGGCCCGATGAGCCAGCCGACGCGCCAGCCGGTGCAGTAGAAGTTCTTCCCGCCGCTGCCGACGGTGAGAGTGAGAGCGGCGATTTCTGGAGAGAGCGTGGCCATGCGCGTGAATTTGGTGTAGTAGAGGCGATCGTAGACTTCGTCGCTGAGTATGAGGATGTTGTGTTTCACGCAGAGATCTCCAATCGCCTGGAGCTCGTTGCGGGTGAAGACTTTGCCGATGGGATTGTGAGGCGAGTTGAGGACGATCATGCGAGTACGTGGCGTGATGGCTGCTTCGAGCTCGGAGAGGTCGAGTGTCCAGGCGGAGGCGGGGAGGGTTTTGGTGGCGCCATCGGCTGGAGGGTGGAGAGGCACGTAGACTACTTTCCCGCCTGGCATTTCGATGTTGGAGATGTATCTAAAAGAATGTTAAGCAGGAAGGATAATACTGTCTGGGTACTTACTGGTCGAAGAACGGTTCGAACACAATGGCCTCATCGCCGGGTTCGAGAAAGGCCATGAAGGCACTGAGCATGCCTAGTGGACATTTATCAGCAGTCTGAGCATAAGACTATATCATTGCTGGACGAACCCTCATTTGCTCCAGTTGTAATTGTTACTTCCGTTTCAGGATTGAGCGTGCGGCCAAAGAATGGCGAGTATGCGTCGGCAATGGCTTTCTTTAGTCTTGGGCGACCCTGTACTAAGATTAGTCTTTGGTTTGCAAGTTATGCTTGTCAATTCCGCGTGATGTCAAGGCTCGTCCTTCTATGGCAGCACGCTAAGGGCAGATCTTCGCGCTCCAAGCTGTGTAGAATCTTTTGCACAGCCACCTCAGGTAAAATTCTGAGCACTTCCATGTCATGCTCTCTCTTATTGGCCACTACTCCGCATGCGTCTTACTCTCCCCCTCGACATACCTTTGTGGGACTATACTGATTGCACTCGACCCGGTCCAGCGCAGCCTTTGCGGCATCGATCACAAATTGAGGAGGATTATACCCACTTCGCATGCGTCAGCAAGGATTGCACGACCTTGTCCAAGCAATGTTCGGAATCTTACAAGAACCCTTGACCCATGTTCACAATTGGCTGTTTTGGGGACGCTGCAGCGGCTTCATTGATGATCGTCCTAGCCCTTGTCTCAGTCCTGTTTCGTACTTTTTCCTACAACCTTGTCGCGCCGTACCAGACATCCTGCCGTTGACCAGCAACTCTTGCGGCAGGTTTCCCCGGGTCTGCTCTTCGTGATGCTGTCGCAGACATTGCTCGTTTGTGTGATGCAGATTGTCTTGGTGAGAATCTGGGAGCTGGGGACCAGGTCGGAAAGGTGGATCGCAGAGAACACGGCCGAAGCAAGGGTAGTGTATCTGATAGTGTGGGTAGACAAAGACAAGCTCTCATAGTGAGATTCACATGAGCTGAGCTGAGGTTCAAACAAAGTGTTTCAAACTACGACGATGATGTGATCGTGCCCCGCAAAGACAACGGCTCTGTTGCTGCCATTGGAAAAGACCTCGACACGCTTTTTACACGACGACACCACAAAGCACAGACTTGATCCATCCTGCGATCAGGATCAGGTCGAGGTCCTCTGACCTGTCCTACTGTACGCGTCGCGTCTTTCCACCAAGATCTTTGGTCCTCGAAACAAGACGCGTCCTAGCCTGGTACTTCACGAATGTATTTGACGAAATATTACCTTTGCCAATGCTAGACTACTGCGACCGCATTTGGCAGGGCAAGGAATAAACACGCATGGATACGAAGCACTAACAACGCGTCTGGCGATGCACCATGAGCTGATACACATCCGATACAGCTACCGGATGGCTCACGAGGTAAATACAGACTTTCATGCCCATGTCACAGCGGTCGCATGTTGGGGTTGAAGTGCCCGACGACTCCACTGGAGAGTGGCTCCAATGCATTTGCTGTGGCCAACCATGCTTTGCGGAAGATTCATCTGATGATTTATGCTTGCTTGCTCGCTTTGTCGTCTCGGCTGAGTCGCCTCGTAGCTTTTTACGTTGGTCCGTCCATCCCATTGCCCCATGTCCTTAAGCTTCTTCCGTCCAATCCTGCTGGAGACTTCCTCTTCCCGGGGTGCCATTTGCTCTTTTCCCATGATCTACGACTACCTATTCACTACTGCAAGACACCTCACTAGCTCAGCACTCTATTGCCCGCCAATTTCTTGCTTTTCTATTGATTGTCTTGGCAGAGGAGTACCGGCCACATCATTTGTTGTTGAACGTGAAGCCTGTACTACTGTCCATGTATATATATATGCCAATGTCTTAACCTCATCTCATCTCTTCTCGTCTTTCGTTTCTTGTAATCATCTTCGACTCTCGCTCGCTTGCACTTTATACACTCGCTACCAATACTGTCAAAGGACAAGAGTTTGAAAGTATACAGAGGAGAGTGCCCTAAGGATTCTGCTCAGACTTGTATCCTAGTACAGTACCTTTGTTGGCTTCTTGGCTATCGTCCTCTCACATCTCAATCCTCCCACCAGGACATTACCTGTTCACTCGGCACTCATCAATCACACAAACTTCACCATGGGCGCATCATCTAGCTCACTCTCCTGCCCGTCCAGCGATGGCACCACCTATACCGCTGGCAGCTACAACTACCAGATTGCTTGCTTCAACGACAGCATGTACTCCGACATCAACTCTCAGAATGCTCTGACCGAGGACACCCTCGACTCCTGCATTACACTATGCAGCACAGCCTCCACTTGTGTTGGCGTTTCTTGGCTCCCCACCACTAAAGCGTGCTGGCTGAAGAATGCCTTGAACAGCGGCACTCACAATGGCCTCGTTTGGGGAGCACGCCGTATCGAGACCACCGCGCCCATCACATCATCGACCTCCGTCAGCGCATCTGCGACTATCACTTCATCCACGTCCGTTTCAACATCAACACCAACACCAACATCGACATCAACACCAACACCAACACCAACCTCTGCATCAGGCACAACCATCGTCCTCCCAAACACCGCTCCTTCCGGATGCAGCACCCTCTCCCATTACGGAAACATGCCTGGCTTCGACTTCTCCGACAGCCCATCACCATGGTACTTCACAGGACCTGACACCCCAGCTTCTTACGCTGTGAACAACGACTCCTCCAGCCCGTTCCTGACTCCCAACTACTTTACCTTCAACAGCACCGGTGTCAACCGCAACACCGTGACTCAATCGCTCTGCAATGTCTACAACACCGCCGCCTACGAGATCTACGTGAAATACGCCTTCCAGGTCGCAGACGCAGCCACCAGCGCCGCGTCCACCGCCATCTATGACCTGCAGATCCTACTCAACGGCACGGTGGCCCACCACACATATTTCACCCCAAGTCAACTCAACCCGAACTCCTTCAGCACGACGACTTACAACTTTCAAGCACAGAGTAGCAATTACCAATTGGGTATTAGCTGGGGGTTGGCGGCGGGTCAGGAGGCCACGGCAGGCAATGTGTACTCCGTATTCGACATCAGCGAGATCGCCTTCCAGGAGCAGGAGGACTTTGAATGAATGTATTTTCGGGGGCGTTTTGGGTGGAATTCGGGCTTGTCCGCGGGATGAAAAAGACGATGGTGTGATTTGACGAGATGAGCGACACGCTAGGAATATGAAGGCCATATACGGTTTACAGATAGACACGAAGAACACCTTTCAGATAGGCATAATGATGCTTGCTTTCTTGATGCAATACTAGAAACAGTCATCTCCTGCTCCCGTCCATTGTCATATTGTGACAGCTACCAGCACCTGTCAATGCAGCTTCGACGGAATGCTATGCTGACACTAAGCACATTGACAGCTATAAGAATCAGGAACTTGCTATGAAGGATGCATCGAGTCAGGATGGTCATTGTACTCGCGCCAAGACATCCAATTCACATGCATGCCCCTTGAATGATGCCCTTCGTGTCAACATTGATTTATCAATTGTTCACTATCGACAGCTTTTACAACCCGTTCGTCTCCATACCGCTGATGAGAACATTTCAAGCAGCTCTCCTGCTAGGGGCAGTAGGCTCAGTATCAGGAGCAGCGGAGTCGTCACGGCCGCGGGGAGTGGGACCTGAATGTATGCTGTTTACTCAATCATCTACCAGTACACCAAACACTGAAACGCCGTAGTCGCCAAATTCTACAAATCACCTGATAGCTTCACATGTATCTCGAATCCATCCATCAAGATCCCTATCTCCCAACTCAATGACGACTTCTGCGATTGCCCGGACGGGTCAGACGAGCCAGGAACCGCGGCGTGTTCATACCTATCACCACTGTCACCACAAACGCCAACAGTCCACAACGATCTCAATACAAACACAACACTAGCACTACCAGGCTTCTACTGCAAGAACAAGGGCCACAAGCCAGGGTATGTGTCCTTCACGATTGTCAACGATGGTATCTGCGACTATGAAGTCTGCTGTGATGGAAGTGACGAGGCTGGAGGCGTGGGAGGCGTCAAATGCCCAGACAAGTGCGCGGAAATTGGGGCGGAATGGAGGAAGCAGGAAGAGGCACGGCAGAAGTCAATGACAGGCGCACTGCAGAAAAAGAAGGAGCTCATCGCGAGCGCAGCAAGACTACGGCAGGAAATCACAGATCAGATTGTAGACTTGGAAACACAGATCAAGGCTTCTGAAGTGAAGGTGTCGCAACTTGAAGAGGAGAAGGCAGAAATTGAGAAAAGGGAGTCTTTGAAGGTGACTAAGAAGACTGGATCAGGAGGGAAAGCAGGCGTGCTTGCGGGACTAGCCAAGGAGAGGATCTCCGAGCTCAGAGACGCTCTGACAGACGTCAAAGAGCAGAGGGAAAGCTACAAAGAACGGGTGACAGAGTTGGAAACGATCTTGTCGACATTCAAGACAGAATACAATCCCAACTTCAACGACGAAGGTGTCAAGCGTGCTGTTCGTAGCTGGGAGGACTATTCAGCACGGGATCAGACCGATTACTCTGATGGCGAGCGAGAACAGGCTCATGACGCGCTAGTCAACGGCGAGGAGACGATAGACTGGGAAGACTTTGAGCGGAATGACGCTACTGAGGAGAGTGACCTCGATACAAGTGAGCACATCCGCCGCCAGGAACAACCACTGCCTTCCACAGCTAACACTATTTCCAGTCTTCAGCCTCCGCGCATACTTACCAGGAAACCTCCAAACCTGGCTCTCGGAGCAGTACGCCACCCTCCGCGCCACTCTCGTCGCCAACGGCCTCCTCGCCCACCGCTCCACCACCACCACCGACCCCTCCAACCTCAGTACGCCCCTCTCCGATAACAAAGCCGTACAAGAAGCCTCCAACCGCCTCACCTCCGCCCGCAACGACCTTCAGGCACAATCCCGCACCCTGACCGAAAAGCGCGACGACCTTTCCAAAGACTACGGCACATCTGACGTCTTCCGCCCCCTCAAGGACACGTGCACCAGCCTCGATGCGGGCGAGTACACGTACGAACTCTGCTGGATGGGCCGCATCACGCAGAAGTCGAAGAAAAATGGGGCGCATAGTAATAATCATATGGGCAGCTACGTGCGGTTTGACACTGTCACGGTGGACGAGGAGGTAAGGGCGGACGGGAAGGGGCTGGGAAGGGGAGAGCGCACGGCATTGAGGTATGAGAATGGAGCACATTGCTGGAATGGACCCAATCGGAGCGTGTTGGTCGTGTTGGCTTGTGCGGAAAAGGAGGAGGTGTGGAAGGTTACGGAGGAGGAGAAGTGTGTGTATAGGATGGAGGTGGGCACGCCGGCGGTGTGTGGCGCGGAGGGAGGTGTTGGTGCGGGAGCTGGGGCTGGGGCTGGAAAGGATGAGTTGTGAGCTGCTGATCTGTGTGGCATGGGAAAGCAAAAGTAAGAGGTAGACGACTGTTTTTGTGATGTATAGCTTGCGAAAGGGCAATGTGTAGACTATATTCATATAGTAATAAGACAAGACGGTACTGGTGAGTCTGCTCGCGATTGCGTGACAATGGAAACAGACTATCAAGGAGAGTGCCGTAGCATCTTTGCCGAGATTCTCGTCCTGTGCTTATTGAGCCAGAGTGCTCCTACCCTAGAATGTCGTAGAGGGTGCCGTCGAGACCGTATCAGCAACCTCGCCGCCCGCCTTGATCGTGCATAAAAAGGAAGAAGACTATACACCACACCAGTACATAAGTATCGAATAGTCTACGGTACGTCCCCTGAAGTCATTTCAGCTGCTCACTCTACAATCATCTGAGTTCTGACAAAGTCCTTCATCCTCGCGAAGCATGACCGACTATCGGGCGTGGAAAACATGAGTCAGTCTATAGCACTGTCCACGAGGTGAAGTACGCTGTGATAAGGCGAGGCGCTGATCTTGCGGACTTGATGACGGCCGAGCACTGGTGGTTAGGACGAGTCTTTCTGCGTAGAATCAAGCGCCTGATTGGGGGGGGGGAGGGAGAGAGAGAGAGGGGAAGGCACAGCCACGAGAGAGGTTGGACGTTTGGAATTGAGGCGAACGCCGTAATCAACCTGACCTAGTGATGTAAGCCTCTTGGATGTCGCAAATAAATTAATACAATTGAGTACAACCACGGAACAAAGGTTGAGGATTGCTGGGGAGTGTCGTAAGAGCCTGCTTGACATTATGTTGACTACTATATTATGGCAAAAATATGAGTATTGCATAGCCAGGAAGTATGCGGCAGCAAGAACGTCCTACAGCAGACGTAAGCACGACTCCCACGAGCTGCTTGCAACATCCCCCAGGTCCATTATCACAACTCCCACCTAATCCACCTCCTCAATCGGCAACCCATTCGCATCCAACGTCATTCCCGTCAACCCCAACCCCGTCATCGCCTCCCTCGCCAACCTCTCCCTCAACGCCTTCGTCTCCTTTTCACCCACAAGCACAAACTCCCACTCCAGCAACTTCGTCCCCTCTTCGACCCCGTATTTCTCCACGTGCTCCGGCCGCACTGTCGTAATGTCCACAACCAGGCTCTGCTTGACCCCGAACACGGCGTCGCTGTTCTCGTACTGGTCGCCGCGGACGTAGAGGGCCGTGGTGAGGTTGTCGTAGCCGGGTGCAGCGAAGGCAAAGTGCATGTGCGCGGGGCGGTAGGGGTGGCGGTGGAGGTGAGAGAGGAGTTTGCCTACTGGACCGTCGCTGTGAGGGATGTCAGTTCGTGCCGAATTCCAGTCTTACCCGAACATATCCCCTCGACACGATGGGACTTACTGCGGAATCGGATATTCCACCGGGACCACGGCCTTGAACCAAAAGAGCCCCTCCTTGTCACTCCGCAACACGCCCCGCCCGTCCGGCTCGCTCCGTCCGGGCCGCTGCACGTCGTAAAAACCGTCCGAATCCGTCTCCCACACATCAATCTTCGCGCCCTCCACCGGCTTCCCCTGCATATCCTTCACGCTGCAGACACAGAGCATCGGCGTGCCCTTCTCATCATGACTCAGCAGGCTTCCCGGACCCATCTCATGCGCATCCTCTGTATGGAACGGTCCTAGTACCGTGCCTTCAGTAGCTCCTGGCGGTTTGGGGTGATCGATGTTGTCGACGAGGAGGGACAGGCCGAGGATGTCGGAAAGGAGGATGAATTCTTGACGCACGGGCGAGGAGATCTGGCCGACAGCGGTGAGGAAGGAGATTCCGGAGGCCCATTCGGAGGTGGAGAGGCGGGTTTCGCGGGCGAAGGAGTGGAGGTGCGTGACTAGGCGGGAGAGGACGTAGCGCGTGCGGGGAGAGGGGCATTGGGAGTTTATGAGGTTGACGTTCTCGGTTATGTTTTCGATCTGGAGGGAGGGCAGGGATTAGCGAAGGGGGAATAGAAGGGGGTGTGATTGAAGTGATTGTGAAGGAGCTGAGAAGAGTGGATGATGAAGCAGTTTAGATTGGAGCATGTTGGAGGAAAAGGGGCATACGGTAAGATCCTTCAGCGGAGGAATAGTGGAAGTCATGGCGGGCGATGTGAAGCAAGTGTATGTGGATTGCGTCGACAACGAGAGTACTTGGAGAGTGCCCTCATGTTTCAGGTTGTGACTGTGGTGAACCTACGAGCGGGAAACACCCCGGCAGTTGTTGTAAAAAGTCTTGGCGGTCGGGGATTCAATCGTCGAAAACCTTACCCCGCAAAATCGAAAAATGCTTCAATCGTTGCAAGATTAAATGAGGAGAATCAACTAGGTCTCAGCATCGCTCGAGGCTATTTAGAATCTGTTTTGGAGGCTAGTCACGGACAGCAGGGTTAAAAAGACGCGGATAAGCATGATGTTGGTGCTCAGAAAGTTCTGAAACGTCGAGGTCACGTGCAGGAACGGATTGCGGGGTACTGTGCTTGCAAAAAGAGCAAGCAATATCGTGAGAAGCAGGCTGTTTGAAGTGTTCCTGCTGAACTTAAAACTGGTGATATATGATTTGTTTGTGATTTATTATGTTTTTCTGTTCTTCTTTCTCTGTCTAGTATATGCCTTCTATTGTATGCCTTTTCCCAGGTATCAAATGCTATGCCAATATTACCACCCCAATGCGTTATAAATGCTATACTATGCTGTGCAACCGTCCCTGTTTTCCTCGTTCTCGAATCATGGCTGCCAAGCAAATCCTCCGGTACTCTCCTGTATGTAGCAAAAAAGGTATATGCAAATGAATCGAAGTGTAAAACCAGAAGGTGCGGCAGCTTGCCAAAAGATCGTAAGGTTTGTACATAGAGAGCGTCAAGAGTTGGTCGTTAAAAGTTCATGAAGCGAGTTGCTTATGCGGCGGTGATGAAGGCACCGAGAGGGCACTGAAGTGTGTTAGCGATGTGAACATTTGCAGAAGCGGATTTCTTGGACTAACCGGGTTCCAATCCTCGAACCAAGTGATGTCAAGGCCACTCGCAGCGGAGAACTCGTAGGAGAGAGTCTGGCCAGCGGCACAAGGCCCGGAGGTAATGATCTGCTGGGTGCCGACAGTGACAGGGATGGTGGTAACGGCCTTGGTGGAAGGGACGTTGTTGTAAGAGGTGGCTTGAGTGGCAGGTGTGCTGAGCTGAGAAACAGCAATGGAGCCACCGGAGGTGAGAGTGTAGTCGGTGGTCTCGAGCAGGCTCTTGGCGGGGAGAGTGAAGATGAAGTCGCAGGTCATGCCACTGTACGATTCAGGGATATCGAAGTTGAAGATGGTGCTAGTGGTGCTGTTGACGGTCGCAAAGTACTGAGTGCCGAAGGTCTTGTTAGGGGCGGCAGAGCTGACGGGGACAATCAGGTGGGGGTATTGGTAAGCTCCGGAGAGGTTGTTAGGGCAGACGGCACCGGTAGCGGTAGCGGAAGCGGAGGTAGAGGTAGAAGTCTTGGAAACGCTGATGACTGCGGTAGAGGTGAGGGTGGAGGTGAGGGTGCTGGAAGACTGGACAGCGCTGGAAGAGGTGGCAGGAACAACGACAGCGGTGGTGCTGTTGGTGTAGGCGACCTTTGAGCTGGTGGTGGGAACAACGACGACAGCGGTGGTGCTGGCAGAAGAGGCCTTGGAGCTAGTAGTGGGAGCGACGACAACAACGGTGCTGCTGGAAGAAGCAGATGTGGCCTTGGAGCTGGGTGTAGGGGCGACAACGGTCTCGGTGCTGGCGGAGGCGGAAGAAACCACAGTCTTGGAGACGACAGCGGTGGTAGGAACCTGAGTGGTATTCTCGACAGTGGTGGCGGAGACAGAGACTTCAGTGGTGCCGGAGACGGAAACTTGGGTGCTCACTGCAGTGGCGGTCGAGACAGACACTTCAGTGCTGACGGCAGTGCTGAAAGCGGTGGTTGGGATGGTAGCGGTGGCAGTCTTGACCTCAACTGCGGTGCTGACAGCGCAAGATTGAACAGAGGTCTCGGTCATGGTGACAGTGACTGGGGCAGCAGAGCTGACAACAGTGGTGGTCTCCGTAATAGTGGCAGCACCCTCCTGAGCGGTGACGTAGACGGTAGAGGCGGCTTTGCTGACTGTGATGGTGGTGGGAGCAGCAGCTGGCATAGTTGAGACCTCGCTGACTGTGACAGTGCTGGGAGAGCAGGCGGAAGCAGGGGCGGTGACAGTTTGAGCGCCAGCGGTGACAGTGGCACCGGCAGCGGTGGTGGTGCTAATCTGAACGGGGCCGGTGACAGTTGAGATGACAGTGGAGACGGGAGCGCTGGAAGCAGCGCAGTTTCCGCCCTCGGTGGTGAGCTTGATGGTCTGGCACTTGGTGGCGAGGCCGGTGTCGGCAGTGTAGATGTTGTAAACACCCAGGTCGTTGACGAGGCACTCGTACCAAACGGAGCTGCCGTTGTGGTAGATGACACCAGCAGAGTCGATGGTGATGCCAGTGCTGGGAGCAAGGTTCAGGTCGCACTGGTACTGCATGGGAGCACCGTTGACATCGCAGCCACGACCAGCCTCATCTGTGATGGTGCCAGCAGCGGAGTTGTAGCAGCTGGTAAGAATGTTAGTATGCTGGAGATGAGCCGAATCTTGACGATCAACTTACAAGGTAGAGTTGCCGTAGCCAGGTCCAACGCGGACTTGACCATCGGATAGCTCACCGAGCGAGCCAGACTGGAAGCCAGTGGCGGCAATGCCGAAGCAGCAGTCAGAGGCAGCCTGACGCTTGATGGCAGCCGCAGAGGCCGCGACGCCGAAAGCGAGAGTGGAGTAGAAGCCCTTCATGTTGTTGATGAGGTTAGTCGGAGGATGAAGCTGGAGGAGGAAGCGTCGAAGTTTGTGTCGTAGTAGCGAAGGTAGAAGCGAGAGTTGTTGATGATGAAGAAGAAAGAGAGATGGTGAAGCGGAGGGGCAGAGGATAGATATAGTTGAGCAAAAGACAAAGCGAGCAGCCTCGAGTCATACCAAGCCCAAGGCCAAGAATGGATAGACTAGACCATGCCATATGCCACGCCAACAGGTGGTCCAACTAAAAAAAGCGTCCACCAAAAAATGAGTAGGGAGAGAGTCACGGCACTCGGCGGGTTGTGTGGACGAGGATAGAGCTTAGGGCAGGCGACAGAAATGTTTGCTAATGGCAGCCTGGATTTGGTAAGCAGTAGACCACGACCGCCTTGCCCCTCCATAACCATGCATACTTACCTTTCGTCTGTATCTCGAATGTCCTCAAGAGGAAATGGTAGACGCCCAGGAGCGGTTGTACCTGCCTTACCGTGCGCAACGGCCCACCATATTTAGAACTTTGTGCTCAGACCTGACGATCTCCCACGCCGGCACATTATCACCAACGGGGTGAGACGGAAAATATTTTTATCTGATCTGATGAATGTCGTGTGCCTAGCCTAGCCTAGGAACATAAACGATGTGATGTCAAGGTTGCTAAACGAGCTTTGGCAATTGGCATGACTGTCCACTGACTTTCGATATGCTTGACACTGAAAATACTTCACGATACGGGCACTGCCTCGATGATGATCGAAATCAGCATGGACGAGCCCTCGTGGCCGCATTCCGCACGACTTGTGACTAAATTCTGCTTCATGTCTTCCAAGTGTGTGTTCACGGGTGGTAGGGTCAGTGCCCAAGAGTGCCGTTCTCTTGAGATCACTCGCCCTCGTTATTATTATTGTGAAGAACCCTCTACTCTCGATGTCTCCCACGCCTGCACATTATTGCGAGTCTCCGAATCTCCTAGCAATCGCTGCCATTCAAGGCGTTCTCCGTCGTTGCTGCCTTGGCGTTGGCGTCAAGTAGTGGCTTGGGTCAACATCCCACCGTCTTTCGTCGCTAGAACCTTCCGTCTCGAAATAGTCACAGCTTTGCTTTTCTCTCGTTCCGACTCCGGACGATCTAAGTCTGAAACATCTCAACAACCCACATGCTTTTTATGCATACGGCACTCTCCAGACGAGCATAAGCATACATAAATCACCCCTCACGATCGACTTGATGACTGGTGCGGAATCTATGCGAGATGATCCGACTCGTACATCTGTGTGTGACCCTCACTAACCTACACTTTGACTGTCATCATACAACACCTTTCCAGGCAGCAAGCAGCAGAAGCAGCAGACTACCTGTGCATGAGAGATGAGAAATCAACCACAGTGTCGTAAAGTTCCGTCGAAGTGGATGACTGATCAGCACAAGCTCCCCCAGCGACGGCGAGCTCCATCGCTGCTGTTCCGATAATAATGTGCACGCTGCACACACGATCGATCATCCTCAACCTCTTGATACTGCCCAGCCTCGTAACGTCATACCTCCAGCAAAGTCCACGACATGCCTTGTCTCTGTAGAAACGCTGCAAGACTGAAGTCTGTCTTGAGTTTCATGATTTCAAAAATAGTGCTCGGTTGAAGATCGCTTGCTTCTCCAAACATGCTTGGCTGTCAGCTACCGGAGACCGATCGACCTCACCGCGGATGCCGTCCCGCAGAGGCTTTGAGAGTGTGCGAATTGTGCCAACCCACTGCGATACAACCTGTAATGTGCTACATGTATGCTTGGCTGTATTTTTGTCCGTGATTACGTCCTTGTCGCAGGAAGGTAGAAGGTGATCATCTTTGGAGAGTGCCTTCAGGAACAGAGGTCATGGGAATACATATCGATAAAGCAGAGGATAAACTCGAATGAGTGACATTGCAAGACCAATGATAAGGCCGATCTGGTGGCTGGTGCCTCCCATGAAACTGAATTCAGACTCCACACATAGCAGCTTTCCGTCGTCTGTCCACATGGCAGCTCAGAACTTCTTCGGGGCCATGATGTGCCACAAGGTGCTACCCTGGCACGCCGAGAGAGGGAGAGAGAGAGAGAGAGAGAGAGAGAGAGAGAGAGAGCGGTATGACAGAGCATAGATGCAGTACAGCACAATCTATTACTATTACCGTAGACAGTCTCAAGATATGTCGCTTGCGCACTTAATGGCCTGGCTTGAGCCTTGACGAAAACTGCGAAGGTGGTCATATCAATAAACCTTCCAGTGACCTTCCCGTCGCCAGAACACCTGACTCGTGCGGGTTGCCACCACTAGAGCGCGTCTCATCGCGTCAACCTACGGACGCGAAAATGCCAATTTCATACTGATCGCAAGATGTATGGTGATCGCGTAAAGATGCTCGTTGCCTCTGCATGATGTCAAATCCCGCCTGTCCAATATGTGAAAAGCCAGTTGCCGAGCGAAATATCAATGCGCACATCGACTCTGGCTGTCAAGATTACATACAATCCGAAGAGTCACAGTCAAAGTCGCAGCCGTTGCCTACAAGCACCCAAACGCCCGGCAAGCGTGTTGCCAATTTCTTCTCGCGATCCACGCCGAGCAAGCAGCATGAATATGCATCGTCCCCGGCGGCAGCCAATACACATGCGGAGCCGCCACCTTCCACTCTCCCCAAACCTATAACGACCACATCCTGGTCTCAAGGATCGAATGGTACCGCATCATCATTCACCAAGCCACAAGCAGATACAACAGACTCAGCAGAACCGCGAAAACGGTCTGCGGAGACTATAGTTGAGGAGGGTAATGTCACTGAACCTGGTCAAGGACCAGCGAAACGTGTAAAGGTCAATCACCTAGAAAAGGCAGCACCTCTTGCTGAAAGGTCAAGGCCGAGGTCACTAGACGAAGTATGTGGGCAGGATCTGGTCGGGTCGGAAGGTGTTCTTCGAGGACTGATTGAGGTATGCACATTTGATACTCGCCAGCATACTCGTGTGGCATTATGTGCTAATGGCTTAACAGGCAGGAAGAGTGCCATCAATGATCCTCTGGGGCTCACCCGGATCAGGCAAAACCACAATCGCACGTCTGATTGCCTCAGCAGCTGGTACACGCTTCGTGGAAGTCAACAGCGCCAGCACGGGAGTCGCAGAATGCAAGAAGCTCTTCGCACAGGCCCAAAGTGAGCTCGGATTGACAGGTCGGAAGACCATCATGTTCTGCGATGAGATACATCGCTTTAGTAGATCGCAGCAAGACGTGCTGCTGGGGCCTGTTGAGGCAGGCATAATCACTTTGATTGGTGCAACTACTAGTAATCCTTCGTTCAGCCTGACGGGCGCCCTGTTGTCACGCTGTAGGGTATTTGTACTTGCGAAGCTGTCCGAGGACGATATATTAAAGATCCTGCAGCAGGCTTTGGAGGCAGAGAAATCAAAGGTAAGCGCTTCAGCACGGCACTCTTCACAGCCTAACAACCCTCCCCAGGACAACAGCAACAACAACCCCGCCGATCCTACTTCGAACGACCTACTAGACGACTCAATGCTAACCTACCTCTCCGCCTTCTCCGACGGCGATGCGCGCACGGCTCTCAACCTCCTTGAACTCGCCCTCGACCTCTCCACCCGCCACGACATGACCGCTCCCCGCCTCAAACACGCCCTTACCCACACCTTCGTCTACGACCGCGTCGGCGACCAACACTACGACACCATCTCCGCCTTCCACAAATCCATCCGCGGCTCCGACCCAGACGCAACGCTGTATTACCTCGCACGCATGTTGCAGTCGGGCGAGGACCCGCGCTATATCGCCCGCCGCATGGTCGTCATTGCGTCTGAAGACGTCGGGCTGGCGGATACAAGCAACACGATGCTCCCCCTAGCCATGGCCGCCTACTCCGCCGCCGAGAAAATCGGCATGCCCGAAGCGCGGATCAACCTGGCACACGTAGCCGTCGCTCTAGCCCTCGCCCCCAAGAGCACGCGCGCCTACCGCGGCCTGAATAACGCCGTGGCAGCGCTGAAGGAACCTGGCATAGCTGGTCTGCCAATTCCCATACATCTGAGGAACGCGCCGACGAAGCTGATGCAGGAGCTGGGGTATGGGAAGGAGTACAAGTATAATCCGGACTATGTGGAGGGCAAGGTGGCGCAGGAGTATCTGCCGGAGAAGCTGCAGGGGAGGACGTTTTTGGAGGAGAGGGATTTGGGGGAGTGTGTGGATCCGGACTTTGTGGAACCCGATGGGTATCCTGTGCTGTATGACTGACGGATGCGGCGGCAGTAGGCACTTTTTCGCTTCTTCATTCAGTCGCCATGTTGAGGTGCCAGAATGTCTGAGTGAAAGCTCTATGGCACTCTCCCAGGATCATCAAGACCTCTATTTCGTAACCGAGGGCGAGCCGAGATTGTACAATAGGGACAGCCTACAGTACGAGAGCATATGTCTACATGGCTTCTATGTGGCACTCTCCCAGGCTTTTCCCTAAATCCCAATGCTGTGACTCTCTTCGGTCGTGTTACGTGCAACACTGAACATCTCCTCACCACTTTCATCTACCCAGAACCTCAACGGCACTCTCCTTGGGCCATATTCGGTGTGGATGGAGTGCTCATATAGCATACGTGTCAAGGCAATGTATAGTCCATCTGGAATTCAGGATGAGGTCGAACCTGTTCACCTCCATAAGACAAATAGCGAATGATCAGCGCTACGATATACTGGTGCACGAGAGCGCGCATAATCATGATCATCCGTGTAGTGTTGACATGTCTAAACAATCTCATTTCCATGCTACACCAAACCCGCACGCAGCCATTAGCAGGCAAAGTACTTTCCAACGAACCCGCTTCCAGTAGCCGCATCCCTCCTCACTACTATATAGCCTAGTCCTCATTCGTCATCACTATCGTCCAGCACGAATCCCGCCCTCCCTCTCGATGCCCGGCTTTGTGACGGTGGCGCGTCCTTGAGTACGCTGCCATGGGCATCACCATTCGCTACTCCCGCCTTAGCCTCTTGATTCTCCTTATCCGAGGACCTTCCCCCGGCATCGGCATCGGCATCCGTCATACCCACATCTACATCAGCATCGGCAGCAGACTTCCCCTTCCTGCCTCTCCCCTCGGTCGACGACGGTGGCGTATCTGTCTCAGCCTCCGAGTCGGAGAGCATGGCCGGCATATCTTCCTCGCTATCGTCGTCGTCGAAGGGTGCTGTAGGGCGTTGGCGCTGGGTTGCTCGTGTCGGCGCTGGTGCTGGAGATGAGGCCTGGCTACTCCAGTCATGAGAAGTTTGTTCTCGTTGTGCATTGTCGTTTCTCTCCTCATCCAGGACGATTGGCCTCCTGATACTCTTTCGCTTTTTCGTCACACGAGCTTCGCTTCCGCTGTGTGAGTCCGAGCCTTCAAGTCTGTCGTCGTCATCGGCCGCTTCATCATCATTCAGCGGCATCGTCGACTTCCGCTTCTTCTTTCCTCCACCGTTGCGTTTGTCCTTCGCCTTCTCCGCCAACCGTGCCAGAATCCCCGTTCCTCCAGTCTTCACCCCGAAATTATTCCTCTCTCTCCTCTGCGCCTCCATCTCGAAGAACAGCCTATCCGCCTCCTCATCCGTCTCATCGTCGCTCGCATGCACATACAGCGCACTCTTGATCTTCCTCGACTTGTCCGCATCATTTTTCCGCCTCGCCTCGCGCCGCGCATCGAGCACACTGTCATCCAGTAGCTCGTCCTTCTTGTGTCGATTTCGCTTGCGACTAGGTTTGGAGGAGTCTACGGGCTCGGCGGAGTCGCGGCGGCGGTCGGGCAGATTGGCGGGAAAGAGGCCGTCGAGGTCAGAGGCACCTTCGCTGTCGCTACCCGAGGCGTCTTTGGTGGCGCGGGTGCGGGGAGCTGTCTTGCGACGGACGAAGTCCTCGGCGGATTTGTCGTCGTCATAGACTGGCGGCGAGAATTCAAACTTCGCGATTAGGTCGGCGTATGACTTGAGTTTCTCGACTGTAAGTGAGGAAGGTATGATCCAAGAAGCAGGTGCGTCTGGCATATCATCGCCCAGGGTCTGAAATGAGAGTGTGGTCAACAGTAAACGAACGTGTTTGTCGTCTTGCATTGCCTTTTTCTGCTCTGGCTTTTCGGCAGAAATGAGAACCGCGGGACAACGTGGTGCGTCGGGTGCTTCTGGTGTGTAGTCGCCAGTAAGTCGCGCCGCCTCAAGATCTGGCGTCAGCGCCGATTCTGTGGACGTCTGCGCTACGTGAAGATCCAGCCATGACTGCCTCTCCTCTGCGGCTTTCGATAGCACACTCTTGATCCACGAAACCATGTCAAACTTGCCCTGATTGACCATAATCGACACCACCACACCAATCTGTTCTTCCAGCTCAATACCAGGCTTAATCTCCAACTCGGCGGGAGCACGTTTGGCTCTTATTGGTATCTCTCGATCGTGTCCATGTTCCAGATAGTACGTCGTGGAGGGAATCTTGGAGAACAGCAACTCGACTGTCAGAGCAGGTCGTTCTTCCATCTTCTTTGCCAATCTGCGGAAGACCTGCCTAACAAGTTCAGACCACTCTTTGAACATAGGAGCATCAGCATCAAGGCCATCGGGACCTTTGATGAGCTTGTTGAACAAAGCAATGATGTCCATGCGGAACAGGTAAACAGTCAACTCCATCTTGAAGGCGGCCCGATAAAAGAAACGATGTGCTCGCTTCAGATGATCGAGATTGAAGTCTTTGTAGAAGCGCAGAAATGCTACGAAAGTGTTGATGGTCTGCTGGTTGACAAATCGGGCGGCAAATTTCGCAAAGTCAAACTTTCTCTCCGTACTTGTCCGCTCGGCAGTGGCAATATCCTCTGCGTGCATCTCGCGGTCTTCTTTTCGTAAGGCTTGCGCGTCTGCGTCTTGATTGTCCTTCTTACGTGCTCGCCGCCTGCTTCGCACCTGCAAGTCAACATTTTGCTTTGCATAGTTCTCGAGCAGTCTGCAGAAGACATGTGCCATCTGTGTACAAGCATCGAGATAGCCAAAGCCTTGATTGTTGTATGTTCTCAGCAAGTTGACGACGCTGTCGTGGGTGCTCTGCTCGTAGAAGATTCTGTTCAGGATATTCTCGGCAATCTCCTGATCTTCGTCCAGTGGTGACTCGATCATGTCCTGCACTGTAAGCAGGATTTGAGTGAAGCATTTCATGCTGGCGTTCAGATCGAGCCAATGCTTTTCTGCTTCGGCAGTATGCATAGTCCTTTGTAAAAGCACGAAAGTCTCCTGATTGAGCACACTGGCCACAAGAGAATAGCTTTCAACCTCAGGACTTAGTCCACTGCTAATTGGACGAGCTTTTCGGTCTTGTGCCTGTTTCTTTCGTCGTGCAGTTTCGGCTCGCAGAAACCAGGAAATCAAATAGAAGTACTGCCGTTTATGCTCGTCCTGTATTGTGCTTGCTTCTCGCTCGATAGCCTTGCGGATGGACAGCATGAGCGGGTTGAACGACGAGTCGAGAAAGTTGCTGATGAAGCTGCGAAGATGTGATCTAGCTTTCGCAGTCAATGGTACAGTCTTGTCGAATTGTGTCTGCCACATTGTCAGCTCCTTGCTTCTCTGTAACTGGCCGTGAAAGCAGAACTCACGACTGGCGTCTCCTTGTCGTCTTGCTTTTTCCTTGGTCGTGATGGTCTTTTCCAGGTCTTCTTCTTATCTAAATTTGCCAGAGCTTGCTGCTCACTCTTTATGGCCCTCTGACCAAAAGCTGTTCTCCTCGGGCCATCTTCCTGCTGCATCCACATCATCGTGCCAAAGCGATTGTGCCGTGTAGGTCCATTTCGCTTGTAGCTGGCGAGCATACTCCTCTCCTTGCTCATCAAGGACTTCAGCTCCGACGTGCTTGCACTAACAAGCTCATCACTTTCCATGAACAGCCGTTCCACATCTATTCCCTTGACCAGGAAGAAAACAGTCTCAAGTATCTCCACATCGTGAGTTCTGAAATCTTCGCCCATGCCCGAGCATATTGTCAGGATTAAGCTGAAAATATCCTGATAGTGAAACGCGTCTATTGTGGATGATCGTGAGATATCGCTTTGATAGTCATCGGGCACGAAGTCTGCAGGCTCATCGATCATAGCGATATTTCTGAAGAGGTATAACACGACTTTAATGATGTTGTCCTCCATTGGACTTCGTTCCTTTTGCGGTTGTGCCAGTGCAGGTAGAGCCACTCTGATAGCTGTGCGGAGTACTCTGATGATATCATGGTGAAGAATAGCTTGCTTGTATGCTGCTTGAGCTCTTTGCAGGGATGGAATGTGCTTGTAGCGGTATATTTTCTGATTCTGCTCGCCCTCGGTACTGATAGGCCAGGTGAGAATGGTCAAGAGGTCGACTGACAAGTGTCAGTATCAGACGTTGCTATTCCTGTCGAGTAAACATACTACACAACAACGAGATCTTCGATAAGAACGAGCTTTCAGTCGCTGTCTCAGGCCATTGCGCCAGGATCTCCAACAGGTCCCTTCTGACGAGATTCGACTCAGCCAACGTCCTAGCCACGTCAAGTCTGCCCGTCTTTTCGTCCCATAGCTTCAGCCATCTCTTGATATCTTTCAATACTGCCAGCGCGTCATCACCGAGTACATAGCGGCCATTGTCGATAGCACTAGGACCACCAAGCTGTATACGATCAGTAATGTTCAGAGAAACCGGCAACATTGGAAAATACGTACGGCTGAGACGAGACTCGCAACACAGGCTCGAACCTCAGGCTCTACTGACGAACCCGCCTCATACTCGAGCTCTGTTTGGCCCATTCTCGCTGCTGGCCGGATGTGCAATATTTCTGAACGTCGACATCGGTAGACGCGTTCGAGCGCGTTAACAGCTGGAACCACTTCCGATATTCACCCGATGGCCGAGGCTAGAAACGCTGAGGCCAATGGACTTTCGTAAAATGTACACAGTAATCCGAGTAAATACAACCACGACAATGTCAAGGTCTTTGAGCAGAGTAGTCCGTGTGGGGACGAGCCTCGGCTCGCAAAGGCGCAACTTTGCTACTACGGTGTCATGCGCGGCAGCTGCACAAGTCAACAAGTTAGGAGTCATTGGTGCTGGTCAGATGGTAAGGTGGCAAGCTCGAGTCCAGATCCAGCTGATAATGACGATACTAGGGACTAGGTATAGCTCTCGTCGCTGCCCACAGGGCAGAAGTCCCAGTTGTGCTAGTGGATTCATCGCAAGCATCTCTCGACAAAGGTCTCAAGTTTGCAGACAAGTTACTTTCTAAAGACATTAGTAAACAGAAGATCACAAAAGACCAGGCGGATGCTGTGAAAGCACGTCTCACGACTACAACTACAATGGATGCTCTCTCCGGTGTTGACTTTGTCATTGAAGCTATTCCAGTAAGCTTCCGAGCAGAATACAAAAGGAAGGGCCAGCTCTAACTATGATCACAGGAGATACCAGATCTCAAGTGTAGCATCTTCTCTCAGCTAGCCCAGATATGCCCTTCTCACGCCATCCTTGCGACCAATACTTCGTCCATCTCGATCACTAAGATAGCTGCTGCCACGAGTAAAGACCCTACCGACCTCTCCGCGTCGTCCAGAGTTGTCAGCACGCATTTCATGAATCCTGTTCCTGTGATGAAGGGTGTCGAGATCATTTCGGGCTTGCAGACCAGTCAGGATACAATGGATACTGCTGTGGCGTTTTGTGAAAGGATGGGTAAGATTGCATCAAGAAGCGCAGATTCTCCAGGTTTCCTCGCCAATAGAATCTTGATGCCGTATATCAATGAGGCTATCATTTGCTTAGAGACTGGTGTTGGAGGAAAGGAGGATATCGATAGCATAATGAAGAACGGTACTGGCGTTCCTATGGGTCCGCTGCAGCTTGCAGATTTCATAGGGTTGGATACGTGTTTAGCCATCATGAGAGTATTGTATGAGGAGACGAGTGACAGCAAGTACAGGCCGGCTGTATTGCTTCGAAAGATGGTCGACGCAGGTTGGCTGGGGAAGAAGAGTGGAAAGGGATTCTACTCGTATTAGTCCCTTGGCTTCTCTGCGACGCTCAGCGTCGGTTTGCAGCGCCGAAGAGAAGTCCGCAGGTGAAGCACAATGATAAGCACTTGAGCGCAACTGCTGTGCCTCTCGCCAGGCCGATCACAACAGGCTCAGCTCGGCCAGAAGTGTACAGCGCCATGTTGGATCGAATGGATGAGACGCTTGGGATATGTCGAATATTTTTATTGCTTTGATGAGTCTGCCTGGGCAGAAAGTCAAATATTTTTATTGCTTTGATGAGTCTGCCTGGGCAGAAACCTGTACGATGGGATATTAGTTCCGAATGGGTTTCACCGACTGGAATGGACATACCCTTTGCTCAATGGGGAAGACCAAAGCGCCACTAGGACCACTGGTCCATGTCACAAAGCCACGCGAAGACAAGTCCGAAGATGGCTGCCAAAGAGAGACCTTCGCAAGTGTGACCGAGGATACTGCGAAGCCTATTACCTCCAATAGACATTGCCGACTCTTCAGACTCGAGCTTTATTTGCACAGGATGAGGCAGCTGCCAAGAGTGAAGATGCCGTATGTGAAGAAGATCAGCGAGCGCAAGCAGGTGATGATTTCTCGCATGCCGGACCAAACCAGAGTGAAAGCAGAGCTGTTCAGCAAGCTTTAAATAAGATAAGAAAAGAATAGCAAGAAGTCGGGATGATGCTCGAGAATGTAATAAAGATGTGGTAGAAGTTGTATCTTGAGAAAATGACGAGTTGTCTACGAAGATTAAGAAGAAGAATGATGTTCGTACGAGATCAGGCAGGTGCGGCGTCCCTGGCTCCTTCCGTCTGAAACGATTGTGAGACAGGCCCACCCATCTCGTCCATGACTCAGCTTCCCGTTGTTTACATGTCCGAGACCTGCGCTTTGTCACCTTACGTCCATTCTTTGTACATATCCCCTTGTACACATCTCAACGGCACGCCGTCAAGATGATGACCCCAGCTGGACACAAAGAAAGTAGCAAACGCATGAGTCGACTCGGTGGATCATCTTTTTCGAACCCATTCAAGCGTCGCGGAAGCAATGCGGCAGTCTTTGCTACACCCTCAGCTTCAAACTTCGTCTGTCAACAGCTAGCCGACATAGGCTTTCCAGAAACCGAAGTCGTCATCGAAGAGCCACTCAACCAATCAAAACCACCTCTTTGGCCACCTCGAAGACCTCTGCTGCGAAGCACGACTTACTCAGATCTTGCGCAGGCGACAGGGCGAATGCCTGATAGTCCTACAGGAAATCGACGACATGCCATAGACAGTCGGAACCCGTCCAAAAACAGAGCTAGTAGAATCCCGACGCCTATCTCTCGCAACGCAAGTAGAAGCTCGCCAACAAAGTCTGCTGCAGTGGCTTCGCAGGAGTCTTCGATCAACCTGCGGAAGACGCGTGACCCTCCAAGCGTCGTCAGAAAGCCAATGATGACCCAGCATTATGGCGAGTCTGCTGACATCGCACCAATCCTACAACGACAAAATCCAACTCGGGCTGTCACAACTTCGAGCGTACCATCATCAAATCGTTACTCAAGTTATGATGTTGTCGTTCACCAGCTTATGAAGCCAAAAGATGCATCGCCAATTCCTTCAGCTTTATCGGAATCTCCAGCCCGGCGCACCTCTGCCTTCATCACGTCGCCAAAATCACAATCAAACCAGCAAGCCTCACCGAAAGAGGATATCTCTGGAAGCGTACCCTTGTCCTCAGTCAGGAGACATTCGGCCAGGGGTCGCGCTAGCAGCTGTCTCAAAGACGACTGTCCACCATCACTACCTCCTATTCATGCATCACCTCCCTTCGACCCAAGCCTGATATTACACTCGAACGATGGAGCTGGCAGTGACGATAACGGTCGTGCGCAAGAAAAGACAATAGTGAGAAAGTCCTTGATTGCCGACGTGGAAATCATGCCCAAACACGAAGAACCACCTATACATCTAGTGTTCGATGACCTACCAACCGCATATTGGACTGGACGTTTCATATCGCTTCACGATCACTACATGGCAGAAGCTCGAGACCTGCCAGATCCACGAGACGCCGATGGCGAGGACAAGATGGCTATGTTGGAACTCAAACGCGCAAGGCACATATTTGCAGTTCTCTACAGCTTCTGCAAGACACCTACAGCCGAGGCCAGCTTGAAGGTAAGGCTGCTCAAACACCGAGACGTGGTTGCCAAAGTACTGAGCATGACCCAGAAATTTCAGCGCATCTACGCACTCAGAAATCGCATGCCCAAACTAATCGATCCACATCCGTCGATCGCCACTCCGAAGACAGTCGTACGTCGCAGCGGCGAGACACCGCACAGACGCAGCTTAAGCAACGCCAGCACCTGCGCCGCGAGCATCGAGTCTGCGCCATCAGATTATTTGGAAGTGGAAAACAAGAAACGCAATGGCTTGAATCGCATGACGAGCTCGAAGAGCACCACAGACTCCGAGACATCTTCGCTGGCCCTGAGCAAAACCCAGTCCAGCAGTCACAAGAAAAGCTTTTTGGAAAGACTCATGGGTGGGACCGGGGAGTGGTAGCGAATTTTTCTGTACCATGTCACGTTGAGCATCGACACATTGTGCGGGGAGTCATAGAAGAAGTGGTCAAGAAATGGTCAGATCCTCAAATGCTATTCGCTCTGACTCATTCTATCCCTAGATACAAATGTGACCCTCATGTGGTGTATATCGTAAACGTCGTCGGTGATGCCAACCTGCCGTCCAATTATATGCAGCCATTCTCCAATGTCCCATATCCCCATGATATTGTCCAGTCTATACAACCTACCCCATCCTCTTCCTCTTCCGCAGCTCATCCGGACCCAGATCATCCTCGTCACTACGCTCAGCGGTGTCTGCAGGATTCAGCAAATGCGCCATACTACTCCGCCTGGTCGGCGGATCCGAGCCCGCAAAAACGTCCTTGAATAGCAGCCGTGGCGGTCCCGCTGTCCAATTACTGGGTGCGCCCGGCGCAGTACCGTTTATGCCATTGAGAGCGGCACTGTTGGGGTCCAGGTGATTATTGTGTAGTGGTAGATTTGTGATGGCTCCAGCTATAGCTGCTGGTGGGGTATGCGAGCTGCGCGGCTGGCCGAGTGTTGAGGCCGGTGCAGGCATCTGGTAGCGCGCAAGACTGTCTTGTAAGCGTTGTTGCTCTCCTACTGGATTGCCTGGTGGTGGAGCAGGGCCTTGATGCCCATTCGGTGTCCGATTTGGAGAGCTCGGCCAATTTGAGGATGATTGACCGGATGCGTAGGGTGATGTGCCATTAGGTGGATGTGCGTTATTCTGGCTTAGAGGCTGCAGATATTCCGAAGAGGGCCAAGCTTGTGGTTGCGGCCGGATGTCAGCGAAGGTGTGGCGTCTCGGGAATGCTGGAGGCGAGAGATGGGAGTCTGAGTGTGGAGGATATTGAGGTGCTATCTCAGCGATGGAAGGAATTCGTGGTTCGAGCGGATCTAGGAGGATCGGTCGAAGGGGTGGAGACATCCTGCCTGGGCCATTCGTGGCTGGCTCGAAACGTCTCGTTGTTTCTGTTGTTGATCGTTGTGGCATGGCGGGTCGCGGGAATACAGGTCGCACGAAGAGTGAACCTCGACGCTGGTCGTCTTGAGCGAGCTGGAATGGCGACATTGGCGGAGCGGTCTCGAGGTGGGGCTGAACGATGGAAGGTCGATGGAAAGGGTTCACGGGCTCAGATGGAACGCCATTCTCTACACGGCGCATGCTCTCAAGGTTTCGATACATATCAGCTTGCATAGCGGAGACTTGAGACGCGTTAGTATGGTATTTTGGCTGTCGCGAGAATTGCATACCGTCGCGATGCATCTGTTGATTAGGATCTCCGAGCATGCCCAGAAGAACACTTGCAATGTCGTAATTGTACTAGACAATGTCAGCAGTGTACAGCATTGACAATACGATAAGTCGCGTACCTGGTAAGCCCGTGTCAAGTTCTCGACGAGCATTTGACACTTCGAGCTCAAGGCGGTGTTTGTCTCCCGCGATCGTGCAATCCAATGATGTGCGTCATGGAGACTGTTTTCCATTCGCGCAAGTCGCACTTCAACAGGATCTTGTACTAATTCGGGTATTGGACCAGTAGGTAGCGCTTGCTGTGGAATTCTTTGTACAGTAGAGAACGAATTGCGATGTGGTAATGCTTGTCTGGAAGCCCGCCTTTTGACTGCGCTCAGGCGCGCAAGATCACCTCGACGAAATGACCCTTCTCTGTGCCGGAATTCCCATAGCGGCGACTCTGGTGAACCATTGTGGAAGACGTCGCTAACTGGTATGTCGTCAGTACCTGAAAGTATTCCGAACCGAGTCGAACAGGCTGACCTTTGTGAAATCCATACATGTTGAGTTGTCTGACAAATGAGGAGATATTCGTGTGCTTAAAGTAGGTTCTTGAGCGATCAGCAATTACCCGCACTTCTTGGACTGGATTGCAACTCACGAACAGGCTTTGGCAAAGTCTGCATTTGGCGTAATCACGAAGCTGTCATTCGTGCTAGACCAGCTGATCAAATGCGATATACTCGTGTCTTCCAGCATACTATGCTAATGTCAGTACAGGATAAGGAGCCCGCCCGGTCCAAGAATACACACTTGTATAGTTTATGAACAAAGACATTCTGCGTGAGCTTGGCTGGCAGACCGCCCGGGGCCCCAAGCGGCCCATTGCTAGCAGCACCTGACTGTTCTTGCACGGACTCTTGTACAGTCTCCATGACTTGTTGACCCTCGGTCGTCCCAGTATTGCTAATTCCGCTCATCGGCTGATCATTGGCGGCTGCGCTTGGGTGCATTGGTATTCGTCGCTGGAATAAGCCTTCTTGTGGCATCACTGACAGCATCGAAGCAGGTAGGAGTAGATTCAAGGGAAGTCGCGATCAGGACTGAGGAGGGGCGGGGCGAGGCGGGGTCGTCTTGATGTTACGAAGTTGAAGACGACCAGCGTCCAGTACGGAGGGCTTCGACAGTCGGGAAGTGATCAGGTATAGATGCACACAAAGCCTCAGCAGGAAAGTGGCTATGGGTCTTGATGCGGCAGAGTACGGGAGTAGTGTCCGTGGTGAATCAATGAATGGTCGCGAGATTGTTGTTGGCTGCTTCAGCGCACAGTATCGGCGGTGTTGTGAGACCTTCAGCTTGGATAGCTTGTCACCTCAGTTCCTAAGATCAGATGAGAAATGGATCAGACCAGTGTAGCTTTAGGATAAGATCGCGAACAAGAGATGAGCGACACGAGAAAGAGAATCGATGTTGAGGGACCCCCTTAGCGTCCAGACGCCGGTCGAGCTCGGCACTTAGATGTATGTAAGCTTATCGACGGGTCAGTGCTTTACACCTTATCGCAGAAATCCATGCAAGCGACACCTACAGCACTATTGCCCGCTGCCACGATTGCGACCGCTACTGCTATTGAGCATTCATGATTGTAAGACCAGGTACCGATCATAGGCGTGTAGGAAAAACACCTTGATCATCGTGCCCGTGCCCGTGCCTTCTAGAAAATGATGATTTGGATCCTCCAGAACGACCGTTTCATTTCTTGTCTGTCGTCCCTAACAGATGCCAGATATCACGTGATCAGGGACGCATTCTACCTTACTCGACATGCTATCGAGAGAGACAACATCTGAGCATGGCACCCTCCACTGGTGGTCAAGAGCCTACTGCTCTAAAGATCACGTATTCATCAATCCGTCCTGTGTGCCTCGAAGAGAGAATACCACCAGCTCACAGTGTCACATCCATGTCATCAGCAACCCCTCGACCGGTCAGATACGAGTGGCTCAGGCAGATTGAGCGCGATCTTTCAGTCGATGAATGGAGGGCACTCTACATCATGCTAAGCAAAAGAACATTTCAATTCGATATCATTGGCCACCTCCCTATCGAGCTTGTGGCACTCGTTTTCTCCTTTGTCGATGTTGATGCCGTCTCTTCATGTCTGCGTGTCTCAAAGCATTGGCGTAACCTCTTCTGGCAAGATATCGTTCAAGATGCCACACTCGCTCAATGGTTCTCCCCGGACGATATGCCTCTGTGTGGCGAGTACCATCCTTGGTATAGGCAAAGGTCGAGTTTGGAGCACTTCGAGGCGAAGGTCAATCATGCACATTCATTCCTACTGGCGAAGCCACATACACACTTTGTACGGACTTTTGACAACAGCGCTGCGAGCCTGATGACCAACACACAGAGTCAAATCCACTTTTGCCATTATGACCATGGTGCGCTCGCATACACCGAAAGAGATCATGACTATACACAGTGGAGGTCAAATACTTTGAGGATACACGATTTTAGGAGTGGAGAAGAGCGGATATTGCGGACGCTTGGTCAGGAGATCATGCTTGCCACGACTGTGACTCGTGACTATATCGGCTATGTTACGATAACAGGGTATTACGTTTGATCTGGCCAAGGACTTGTAAGCACGACATGACTAACCTTGTGCACCTAGTGACTGCTATGCATATTTGAGGTCGCCACGCACTACCACCTCTAGAACCAGCTCCATCACCTTGCCCTCAGCTGCTATCCGGGGCTTTTCTGGACGAGAGGGCTTTCTCTCGATTGTGATGAGGGATACAGTGCTGATTTGGACTCCCGCATCAGGATCTCTGAGATCGTTCAACATTCCAGCCATACTCTTTGCAACGTCTGCGTCCTACACATTGGAATTCAGTCGAGTCCTGCATACCCAGCATATTGTTGCCAAGGATGGACTATCGATCTTCCTATTCCTCCTTTCAGCAAGCGAGGATCTCCCTGGTCCATCCGGGGACGTGCTACACGTCTGCAAGTTGTTTGAAAACGAAGAGCATCTCCTGGTAGATTCCTTGAATACCGCCAGTCGATTTGGGCTGGACCATCCACGATCGACATACTCACCTCTTGGGGTGGCTCGATGTGGGCAAGGACGGCACAGCATTTGCGCCACGACCATGGCTGGCGATCCAGAAAGTACGCTGGATATCATCGTGTTCGACGAAGGCGATGAGAAACTTTATCAGTACAAGACGGAGGGCGTCAACCCCAGAAACGGCTTGGCCATGTGGAAGGATACCTGTATTACTTCTAATAGCCATGGCAAGCATCCAGAACTGTTGTTCATGCGTGGTGGCGAAACGTAAGTCGACAGACGATACTCTCCCTCTAATACCCATGTGTATCCCCAGCCCACCTTCCAGCCATGTCGGCGTCGTGCCCTTCAATCTCTCCCCTGGCTAGACCGCCATCCCTCTCCGCATTTGCCAGTATGCTGACCGTGCTACAATTCCTAGACACGGAGCGACCCTGTCATCAAACTCTTTCTCCGATCGTTCTCTTGATCCTGGCCTGCAGATCATGGCAGACGAGACAGTCGTAATTACGCTCGAACCACATCAGTCGGGAAAGAAGTGGCGGCTTTGGGGGTTGATTTTCGACCAGCACGCCCACAACTTTGGAGTCTTCGAAACAATCGAAGCAGGTTCGCTTGATACACATGGACCTGAGGACGAACAGCGGCATTCTGGGTGGAGAACTCTTGCGCATTGAGCTCGCTTGGATATAGGATGTAACAGGAGTGCGTGCTAAGGGGACGGCCACAAGGGTGAGGATGTCACTGAGATGCCTTCACGGTGTTCCTATTCTACGGCACTCTTTCGGCCCACCCTGACCTTGATTACTGAATCAATATGTGTCTGGATCCTATTGAGGACACATAGCTTCAGACGTATATGTTTCATTGCAAGTGCTTACATATTCACCACGATACTCGGCATAGCTTTCCATGATCTGGTCTGCGCGGACATCAGCACACCAAATCAATAGTCGTACGTGGTCAGCTCGGGGTAGTACACCTGACAGCTGCATATCTGAGGCTTCTCTATCCGGTGCGAGCGTAAGTAGTTACATCGCGGTCGCAACTTCCAAGATCAAAATGACAAACCGTCTACCTTGCAGAAGCACAGCGTTTTGCTTCTCTGGCATGTCCTGTACGACCTGCATTGATACCGCAATCAGGTTCCGGTGCTTGTCGTGATACGTGTTGCGTAGAGACACACCGGTGGCACTTTGCCCTCTCTTTCCGCACTGTATCCATGCAATCCATGATTGTTAGCACTGTGTCTCGGATCTCAACGCCGTTAGCCACAACCTCGTCATTTACTTTCGTCTTTCTGTGACGTGTAAACCGGAATCGTTCACTTTACACCCGGGTCACGAACCAGTTTGCTTGATGGTGCACTGTGAGTTGATCTCATGACATCTGATGCATTTGTCATTTTCCTCGCCACTCGTCGCGTATGCTCTCTTCCTGGCCCTCGGCGGCAAAGCGGTATCCTTGATAGAGTTATTCTTCTTCACGTTCACAGCCACAGGTTCACTTGAGACTGTGTGGATTGTCTCACAAGCGGAGGAGTCTGTGATTGAATGCCCGAAGCAAAGTTCGTTTGACTGGAAAGCACTTGTGTACTGACGCGCAGCCCAAGTCCGAGTTCAATTCCGAGTGCACTAGCCCAGGTTCCTGGAAGATCGTGTCTGCCACAACGAAGATCAAGGCGTGTGGTTTTGAGTTGTGTGATCCTCGGTGGTACAGGTGTAGTGGCACCGCTGCCTCGTAAAGTAGAGGTTGCATTTGAGTAGACTTCGTCCCCAAATTCTTGTTATTGTACCCTCTTTCTCGAAGCCCTTGCGCCCGGCCGCCGTCGCGTGGTAGAAGGTAGACTGGACCGAGCCAACCTAGAACACACGCATAAGAACGATGCCAACGGAATCACAAGAGAGACGACTGTAGTGTGCTGAAGAAGGGAGTCGAGGAGCAGACAAGTAGTTGTGTATGGAACGAAATATGAACTTGAGTAAGGCGTCCTGGAACACCGGAGTCATCAAACGTGAATACATCCTGCTTTGCAATACTTGCAGCACAGTCGGTGCTGGCGCCGAACCCTCCCCTGCACTACTGACACGCCGGACTTCCTCAACCTCTGAAGTCCCGGCGATACACCAGATCACGAGCTTTCCGGGCACCTCGATAGCCACCATCATACCCTTGAATTGCGACACCCAGAGCTCACGTCACCAAACAACTATTGCATGCGGATCAATAGTCGGCAGTACAGAAGCCCGACTATGTTTCAAGATCGAGGGAAAGATCGAGGTTTGGGTTTCGCGGTCGAGATGTCATCAGCATGGTCGCGTTCAGGGGGACAGACGTCATAAGGCTGATCCTAATGTGGTCTAGCCAGCGCCCAAAGAGGCAAAGCGCATTGGTTTTGCTGCAGACATGCAGTCAGGTTTCGTAAGCCACTAACGATGGCCCGACTTGTATCTATAGTCTGGTCAGAAATCGGAGCACGGACGTGTAAGATCTGCTTCGAGACGAAGCGATAGGTTCCATAAAGCACTCACGCTCTATGTCAATATGGCGTTGATATTTTATCATGTGTACCCTGACTTGTTTCCAGACAGGTATACGGTACTACTGCCATGCTGTTTTACGTGCCCCAGACACTCCGTAGCACAACGGCGAAGCCCTGGGGGGTCGGTGTGATGACTTTGTATGGTAAACTACCTTAGCTTGCAACTGAGACGTCTCGAATCCCTCGTGTATGGCACGCTATGAGCAGTGAATCTCGAACTTTGTCCTGAAACGTATCCACTACAAAGTATACGGCCTGCGAGCCTGCGAATGTGTGACACGATTGTACAGTCACAGCAGTAGTCACAGGACAGAAGTCTAGAAGTCTTTCGGGGAGAGTGCCGTAAAGATTCGGCTCAGATTAATGTCCTAGTACTGTAGTGCGGGAGTGCCCGCGCCCAAGGTATCATACTGATTCGAAACAGCCCTGCGAGGTCAGTAGCAAGATCTTAGTGTCTTGCTGGGCGGGTTGATTGTTGCCAGCATTTTGCTGCCAGCATTTTGCAAGTGCTAAAAATAAGATATTGATTGGCTATTGGACTCATGCATGCACTATCGGGAAATCCGACAGCTCAAGATTCGAGATGCTGCCTGCATCAAACCAGCTAAGCCAGCGCTCAAAAGCAATAATATCTCAGAAGGATATGCAATAATGGGCTCGAATTCTGCTACTGATGCTTGCTGCTGATCGGGAGCCCGCGTCTGGTCGTATGATGCTGATGAGTTAGAGCATCAGCCGACGTTAGCGAGCAGCTTCCCTTCGACGATACGTCACACGCTGCATGGTAGCGAGACTTTTCCTGTATGTCAAGGCTCAGGGGCCAGATCAACCGAGCACTCGTCTTTCTTCATGATTTTTAGCATGGCGATGGAGATACTTGATGACATAATAATGCTAAGTATGAGGTGAAACCTGGTCCCACGGCAGATCAGCAGGAAGAAGCTTTGAAAGCTTCCACCGAGGAAATACCGGGCCGTCTGGATCAGTTTTGACACCGATCGATCCTAGCGTCAATTCGCAAAGTCATCACCGAGCTACTATCTATACGATAAGATCAGACCGAGTATACTCTTGAACGAGCACCGAGATTGAGGCTGCCCTGTGACACCCAATCGTATGTCATCGGACGAAGGGCAAGATTAAGAGATAGCGAGTCATCCAAAAGGCAGCATGAGCAACGTGGTGTGGGCGGAGATATTAGGCAGAACCGAAAGAGTTGGTGGAAAGTGGAAAATATGAGGTGATTTACTGCAGCTCATCCGGCGTGCATTCACAACGGGGCCTTCCAGTCCCACCAGACCTGCACGAGGTCCCGAGGATGAGCATCAGAGTGATCAGACGGGAATTCAAGATGATTCAGAAATTAATGATGAAAGTGTCACGCCCTGAATAACGCAGCAGCAATAGCAGTGATGCTAGTGGATTGAACTCCCTCGCGCTCCCATGAAGCAACGAAGGTTGCACAGTTCATACTGTGAAATGATGTTGACAGGTTTTGCACATGCGTATGAGGCAGATGGGGGGGGGGGACTACTGGGACGAAGAAGAGACGACGAGTGTGTCCCAATTCACAAGATTGGGACACATCAGCCCACATCACATCTACCTCGCTAGACCTAAAACTTCTTAGTGTGTACCAGCTTGAAGTTTCGCATCACCTCCACCACCATCTCATCTCATCCGCAGATTAGAGCACTCCGTGAGGAGGAGCCAGACTCAGCCAATCTCTCTTTGCTCTTGGTCCCAAGGGTGTTGCGCGGAAGTGGTCTCGACATTCAACCGAAATCTTTCGCGAAACGAGCAGGCTATACTGACAGTCTCAGCCTCATCAAACCCCACCATAGTTGCGCCGGCGAAAAGCGGGAGCCCTGCAGAGGCAGAGCAGAGCAGCAAAAACACGGCAACGCTGGCGCATGAACTGCCTGGTTGTCGGCAGTCATCACTTTTGCATTTTCCCTTCTCGCTTTGTCAAAGCTATCCCAATCTGCAGACGCCACTGACTCTTGTTCTGGCGCGCAATCACCGCCACGGAGGAGTCGACACATCAGATCAGGCAGCTCATGCTCAGCGGCACCCGATCCTCTATTCCTCTTCCTTACCAGAATTCGTTCATCTTCTGATCACCAGTCCCCGCTCGTCGCCTGCTCTCCTCTCAAGACACTGCGGTCTCTAGTCCTGTAGATCGCCACTACCACTACTACTTGCTGCTGCAAATCCTGCTCTCTTGGCTTGTTCCTATCGCACAGAGGATATTCAGGTTCCATATTCCGTTGGCACGTCGATACGTAGCTCCAGGTACACGCATCGTCATCTCCGACGGCGTCGACTCAACTGTGGTCAACGTTTGACCCTAGCACCAAACAGGAAGCACAATCTCTCTGCACGACCACGGCCGATCTCTATTAGTGTCGCCTTTCCCTCAGGTCGAACGGGCGCGCTACGCCCATATTGCTCTCGCGCAACCGGCTCACTAGACTCTTCTCAGCATCCTGCCAGTCTAAACTCTTCCAGCCGAGGCAGCCTCATATACCAAGATTGCTGTATCGAAGTAGCAAACTTGCACCTGCACAAGCGCATCCTTCAACCACGAGTGGCCTCGTGCATCATACTATCCCCGTCGACCCGTCGCCTTGTTCGCATAATCGCATCCCGTCTCTGGGCTTGGAGGCTTGCTTGCTGCACGTTCTACACATCGAAGAAGAGCCCTGTACATCATCGCTGTCCAGGCTCCATACACAGACTACTGTCAAAACAGACGCTGGTCCCCGGGACTTGACCAACAAGCTTGCACGCTCCGATTGAGAAAAGCTACCGTTCGTTGTCTTAGCTGCTCCCTGGTGGACCACTGCCAACGACACAACAAGCGCTTGCCTGTCTGTTACACCAAACTAGTACTTTCAGGGTACACATACTACTAGTCACGTCGACTGCCGAGCATGACTACTACCGCCAGCTATTCTCAAGATCACCATCTTGCGAACGGATACTCGCCCAGCACCAGCGCGTACACAAACGGTCACAGCTCTTCTATGGATGGCAGACAAGGCGAGTATGCGCAGTCAGGTTTGAGCTCGCCCTACCAGCAACAACAGCTATACGGTGAACAGCATTCTGAGGGCTCTGCAGATGCAACATCCGCGTCGCAGTACACGCCAGGTCAAGACGTCAAATACAACCCGTC
>Ga0058698_10000149_pt1 | contig 40226 bp, 28 predicted proteins | sample AgamicAsSfe_FD_67288 | JGI IMG/M metagenome (GOLD analysis project Ga0058698, IMG submission 67288) | Agave microbial communities from Guanajuato, Mexico - As.Sf.e | ecosystem: Host-associated > Plants > Phyllosphere > Phylloplane/Leaf | place: Guanajuato, Mexico | collected 2012-05-30
CACATACGACCACAGGAGAATGAGAACAGGCCATCCCGTCCGCTCTGGCGTACTTAAGCATTCTACCGGCTGCGTAGTAGTTGGGTGGGTGACCACCAGCGAATTTCAGCTGTTGTATGTTCCCCCTCTTTTGCCGTTTTTTGGTCTGCTTTTTGCCCTGTCAACGATTCATGGAACCCCCAAGCTGTTTACACGTAACAGATCCTTGCTGCGCGTGGTTCACCATCCAGGTATGACACATTGTCACTATAACCTCAGTCCAGAAAGACCGAGGAGAGTGCCGTAGACTTCCGCACAGACTTGTGAATGATGTGGTGGAGTAGAGAATACGCCAATACTCGTGCTTGGGCAGATATGTGTTCCAAATCCACCACGAAGAGAACGAGGCTTGAAGTCTAATCGAGACTGTGTATCATGAGTGAAGAGTTTCAAGTGGTATAGTCAGCACCTCAAAGAAGAAGAGAGAAGTCCTCCCGTCACCTCTCTTCCTCATTCCTTCTTTCCCATCCACTCCACCAAATCCTCCAACATTTCCCTCTTATACACCGCCTGCAGGCTAATATGCGTCTCCTCCTCTACCCTCAACCTTACCTCCTCCCTCTTCCCCAATCTCTTCGCAATCTGCACGCCGTGATTCGGCGGGACATTAGTATCCAAGCTTCCATACCACAACCGCATTGGCAACCCTTCCCTGATATCCTCCACCCTGAACCCAAATTCCACGCAATTCAACCTCCCATCCACCCCCACCGCCTCGCTCCCCACGCTCGTCCCCTGCGCAAACGCCTCACCGCATGCTCGTAGCCACAGCCTCAGCAGATCCGGATCTTGTTGCACAACCTCCCTATCCTTCGGGTGCGCGTCGAAATTCAAGAATGACGCCTCCGCCATCTGCAGCCGTTCAGCATCGGAGAGGCCCGGCCGCACAGAGGGCTGCCGACTGAAATGCCAGCCGCAAAGAGTGGGGAAGAGGCGCAACCCGAAGGTGAACCCGATCCAGTTCCACCAGTTCATGCCGGAGTAGCCTATGTCCGAGGGGCCGAGGCCGGAGATTATGGCGACGGCGAGGAGGTAGGTGGAGGGGAGAGCGTAGGCGCAAGCGAGGGCAAAGGCGCCGCCGCCGGAGACCCCCTGGATTGGATCAGTATGCTGGGTGTGAAGGTGTTGACGGAGTCGTAATGTGAAGTCAAGGAGGATGAGGTGTCAGAGTCAAGGCGCAAGCTTACCATCAAGCCATACTTTTCAAGTTTCAAATGCGCAGCCAGCTGCTCGATATCCTTGGGATAGTCCAGCAGAGTCCTCCCAGGCTGGGGCGAGCTCCATCCCGTGCCAGGTCTGTCGGGCGCAATCAGGCGTACATTCAACTCGCGGGCTGTGTCGTCCCAAACAGCAGCATCTATACGGGTTGTGGCGAGACCGTGGAGGAAGAAGATGGGTCGTCCTGTGGTGGCGCCGTACTGTGCATAGCCGAGCGTGCGGCCGTCGGGCAGGACCATGGTGGCGGAGGTGTCATTGCTTGTGTTGTAGTGCTGTGTGGTTTTGGTAGTATCGGAGGGCTGAGTACAGATGGGAGTATTATTCTTGCGACGCAGACTTGACCATAACCATATTGAGCTTCCAATTCCGAGAGCGGTCACGGAGAGCAGCCGACCATCAGTGAGGTTGATGGGAATTGATTTCACGAACGACATGTGCTTGAGATACGAGACAAGAGGCGAAGCCATGAGGCCGCAAGAAGGAGAAATGTGAGGCAGTAAGAGCATATATGGAAGAGGAGAGCGGGATTGGACTGCAAGATACATTGGTACCTCAAGCGAGGCATCCACCAGACTTGAAGCTCCGCGACACGGCGAGGATCGGGATTTGTGATGAGCACCATCTATCCTGCGAGCCGCGAGAATACCCTCAATTGTTGCATGTTAGGCCGAGTCACTTCGATGTAGAGTGCGAGCACGGCTTCTAGAATGCTGAGACTGAAGTTCACTGGAGATGTCGGAAGTTGTTAAAATGCCAAGCTTTTCAATCGCGTGGAAACACGTCAAGATAGGCAGACGCGTCAGGGACGTGATAGAGTTTGAGAAACGCGCCTGCGAGGCAATACGGTGTAGCCGTCTATGCTCTGCGCCTTCAGAGAAGCGGCGGTGCAACTAAACAACGAGAGTATACAGATTCTACCAATGGGGAATCAAGAAATGCACTCGCCAGAATCGAACCAGAGCCCAAAATGCCACCTTCATAAGACCCTTTTCATGCCGGCCGCATCTTTACGTCCAGTAATTCGCCTCCAACCTCCAGCTTCTTGATCGAGCCGGGAGCGTTTGAGCCTTGTGATGAGGCTGCTATTGTTGGACTTCGCAAGCTCACCGGCACCTCGCCCTCGAAGTCAAGCCGCCTTCTAGACTCCAGCTGCACACGCGGTGTTGTACCCATCATGGCTCCGCCGGGTGTCCGCCGCCAGGCATGCTGTGCAGGACTTGGTGAAATGTTACAGAACTCGCTGAAGTTGAATTGCGACGTGCCTGGCGTGATAGGCTGGAATTTGTCCCAGACATTGATGCCTGGAGTCGACATCATAGATGATGGGAGTTGCGATGTTCTTGGCTCTGGTGTGAGTGGGATCTTGGACATACAAACAGCAGGCGATGGAGAAGCTGCCAGATACAGTAGCAGATCAGCACCCTCCTTGCCAGCATCTATTGATTGTTGTGTCCGCATATGTGGTGACCGTGCGGGCGATGGAGTGCGTGGCGGCGAGGATTTGAATTGAGGAGTTGCGGTTGCAGCAAGTCTCGGAATAGTGGATGTCTTGAAGTCCGGTAGTGGCAGGTCCTGGTCATCGTCCTCGGACGCGCTTGGTGAGTGTAGTAGTGTAGCGGAACGATCGGATATGAAGGAACCTTGACGGTCATTGGCAATCGATGGACGCGTCCGGCTTCGATAGTGTGTTGGTGATGATTGTGGTAGTTCGTATTTGCTCTTCCACGAAGTAGCCTTTCTCTTGGAATCTCGTCCTCGACCTTGGCTGTGCGTGCTTCCTGGAGGCTCGAGGATTGGTATGTCATTCCTGAAGCGCTTGAGATATCCCTGTCTAGCGCTGGCTCCGGATCGCGTGATATCGTCTGAGAAAAGCGGTGCTGTGAGCGGAGAAGAGGCGGGCTGACCAGCTGAGAAGCAATGGTTTGATGCGATTGATGAGGTATCCGAGAACAATTCGATATTGGCGTCTATCCGCTTGCGCTTGAGTTCCCTCTCTATTTCTGGTTCGATGGTTTCGAGACTACGGTTCTGCCAGCCATGCTTCACCTTGACATTCGCCAGTGCCAGGCGGTCCTGCAGAGTGCGTGCCATCTTCGTGAAGATTAGGGAATGGTAGATGGAAAGTCTATCATCGAGAAGACTCACCTTGGAGACCTGCGCCCGTCGCAAAACCTTACTGGCAATCTCTTGCGGTCGCTCCATGTCTACCGAGCCTGACATGCTGCGCACTTCCCGTAATGTATGATCGCCAATTAGCGCCAGGCGAAGACGAAGGGCGTTATGGAGAAGACGATATTACAGTAGTGGTAAGCAAATCGGAGACGTGGTATTGTATGATTGAGTAGAGCAAATGGTGTAAGGTACGTGAACAGGGGTGAGGGTGTGTAAGTAGCTCGAGGAGTCAAGCATGGTATATGGACGGAGCAGGAAGTTGTGGTAAAAGTCCGGGTGGGGTCCAGGTCCGTTGCCGAGTGAAGGTGTACTTGCATTCCAGACTTGAGCTACTCGTAGCGACACGAAGCACGAAGCACGACGAGCATTATACAGCAAAGTCAGTCATGCACCATCACAGAAAGGCCAGATCCTGATCCTGTGAGACTGAAGAAGATCAACTCATACGCATGTCCCTCAGGATCGCTCAGCTACTGTCCAGGCCGTCACACGTACATCTTCTACTTCTGTGCGTGCTTGAGAGAAACAGCCTGACCAGGTATACTCACAAGCATCATGGTCAAGTTTTACGGGTCTATAGGTCCGCACACTCATGAGGACTGTGAGGAGAGGCCTGGAGGGGAGGCCTGGAGGGGACGCTTGGAGGAGAGGACAAGCACGTGGAGTCGATGACTATGCCCTGCATTCGTGCTATATCTCAACGTTCTTTGCTGAGCATTGAAACAAGAGACACCCTGAAGCAGTCATCCATCTCGTCTTCTTTCGCAGAGTACATCATCTCCTTGGGTTTATTTCAGTGTCGTGGGACGCTCCAGAAGGCATATATATGAGTAGTATAGACCAGACGAGACAAACATCCGTATGAGCAATCTGAAACTCAAAGTCGGCACAGCGGCATGTAAGGTAGTGTTCCAAAAATAAATGCCAAGAACCTTCCTTGAAACAAGTTCGTTCACGACATCTCAATGTCCGGGGGTCCTCCTCCCTGGCTTCACCACAGTCTTGTTTCGCTTCATACACCCTTTGCTGCTGCCTTGCTACCTACTACACAACGACGCTCGTCTGGATATACTGGACTTCAGGTCGTGTTCACTAATGCCTGTGCAGTGATCGGGCAAACCCACCATCCTTCCGCCGGATCCACGAGCGGCGGCCTCATCCCGGTTTCACCAAGTCCTCTCGCATCATTTGCGCTGCAATCTCTGTCAATCAACTTGGTGGGCATATAACTCAACTCAAACCCCTTCTGCACGGGAATGCCGTCCTTCCTCCACGACCTCAGGCGGCTGTCAAGAAGTAGTTTTAAGTCCGAGCGAGCCTCCAATAGTTCAAGTGACTCTGGCAATGGTGCAGAGATTACCAACAAGTCCACGTCTACCGTGAATACTGGTAACGGATCAGGAAATGGGTCATCAACACCTCCAAGCACACTACCTTCTCAAAAGTCATCCTCGAACTTGGCCGAGAGCTCCACCGGTCCGAGACGTCCTTCTGTGTATCCCGCTCAGGCCAGCAATAGGTACAGCATAGCTGTTCGTCATCTCAAGAGTCTCTCAATCGCTCTTCGCTGACCAGGTCTCGATATAGAGCGGTAGCGCCTTGACACTCAACACCTTGTCCTCCTCTCCTCGACCTCAGACTTCTTCCTCTCCCTACGCGCCGAATGTTTTGTCGGTTTCGGATAATAGTTGGGTAAGATCTACAAGGCAATGGCCGCAGACTGCTTGGGATTCGACCACCTCGAAGCCGGACTTACCGTCCATGCAGCAGACTTATGCTAAAACGATATACAGGTACACCAAAAAGTCCTGCTGATCTCTGGTCAAGTGGCAGATCCAGCACAACAGCCTCTCGACGGAGCACTCTATGTCTGTCATCATCAAGATAGCTTCCCAGCAACACAATGGCCTGTCTGTGATTCTCATTTCAAGGCGCTAGTCCATCTTCAACCAGGTCCGAATCGAATCAGGCTGGACTTCGTGGCTCCAAAGCTGCCAGCGTTCAATGGAGCGGCTGCACATTCTTCCTGGATCTGTATCAATTACCTACCTCTGATATCTATGCCACCACTGGACCTCGTCATTCTCATGGGTCGGGACTCCGAGGGGACTTTCGACGCTGTGCCGGAGCGTAAGCAAAGAGAAGGCAATGGATTGGAGACTGCAATACGGAAGTTCAAGATGGCAGCATATTTGTGGCAGGCATTCACGGGTGAGCAGATGAACAGAAACAACTTCGGCAGGCGGTGTTTTCGACTCGAGGAAGAATGGCAACCAGGTTCGCTCAGCCAGCGCGATGCCGAGATTCCCAGTATGCGAAACGAAGCAAAGATTCATATTGTGCGAACAGACAAGACAGTTGCGGAGCTTAGGGACCTTGACCGTGCACAGCAATATCAGCCTGCAACGAAAAAGGGTGAGCTCTTCTCTATAGCGATGGATGCCGTGCGGGATCACTTCAAGCCGAGACCAGGGCAGGTGAGGTATGTTTCAGTCTTGCTACTGGATACACATTGGGATTCTCAGGCAGGCGTTGTGAGAGGACATGCCGCATTGGGAGGCGGTGCTGGAGACATTCAGCTAGCAGTGTTTGGATCACATTCCCTGCAGAGCTATCCCAGCAACTTCGAGGAGGTCGTCAGTGCCTTCACAGACTGTACCCGCACAGACACACGTTTCGTGGCAAATGACTGCAGCGAGTCAGGCTCAAACTGGGAGGCCGCGAATATCGGCATTGGCGCTCATTTGCATGAAACTGGTCATCTGTTCGGCTGTCCCCACCAAGAAAGCGGCGTCATGCTACGTGACTACGTGCGACTGAATCGTACATTCGTCTCGAGAGAGCCGTATTCGACTCGGACGAAAGAGCCTGGACAGCGATTGTGCTTACCCAGTGATGAATGTGCTTGGCACCGACTTGATTGTCTACGATTCCGATATCATCCGTGTTTTAGACTGCCGTCGGACCCTCCTGCGAATGCTGACGACAGCGTCCAAGTCTGGGCAGTTGACAACGGAAACGTGCTTGTTACTGCAGCTAGCGGGATTGCTTGGATTGAGCTGTTCGCGCAGGCAGATGACGTCTGCAAGAGCAGCATCGAGTATCTTGACAAGTTCAACCTGATGGCACCTTTACCACGCCAAATACTGCTCACCGAGAATGAGCTCAGGTCGAAGTTGCCTTCCGACAAACGTAAGAGCAAAATCAAGGTGGAGATCTTCTCTGGAGGACAAGGAAAGCACACCATAGACAACTTCAGCGACCTGGTATCGAAGGATGCACGAGTGAAGATTCAGTCTGCGCAGTTTGGAAATAGTCAGTTCGGCTTCCGTGGCGGTAAGCTTGGGTTTTCCCAGCAAGAAGGTAGTCGACCGGAGGAGATTATTCTCAAAAGTGCAGTCGATCCGAAAAACTTCATGATGGCTGTGAAGATATATGCAGGTTTCGCCTTTGATGGAATCGAGTTCTTCTACGAAAACAATACGTCACAGCTTTTCGGGAAAAGAGGTGGAAGTAGCAGTGAATTTGCACTTGACACGCGAAGAGGCGAGTTCATCATGGGCTTTTATTTACGTGCTGGACTTTGGATCGATGGCATACAGATCATCACAAACCTGGGCCGGAAGTCTGAAGTATATGGAAATCCGCATGGTGGTTCTGGGTAAGTTCTCAGCTAAAGATCCGGCGTGGCAGCCTCGACTAACAGCTCCAGACATACATTGATACCGCCTCGAGGATACAGTCTGGCTGGCATTTCTGGGTCGACAGGCCAATGGGTAGACGGGTTTGCTCTGATCATATCGCGATAGACGGCACGAGCGCCAGCTTTTGGCATGGCTTGCGGACAAGATAAGGGAAGATGCTTGTTCGATTGGCATAATAGCAATGAATAGGGAAGAGTTCACACTGAACAGAGGGCTCGATGCGCCGGAAGCCCTTGGATCTTGTACATACTGTGGAGGCAACAGCAGCATTAATGGTAATGACGGGGCAATGGCGTTGTTCATATAGAGCCGTGGACTGTAGATACCACGAGAGACACGATACGGCAGCGGGAACTGAAATTGAAAGATGACGACCATACTCCATGCTGCGCCTGGCCGGACTCCTCGGTGACCGTCACAAACTGCCTTGTAATTGTCGGAAATTATGCTGACTCATTGCATGGTGCGTGCATTGCCCATCGACAACTTCCATTATCCTTATGGCCGTAGACACACTCAAATTGGAGCAAGTGAACAAGACTGACCATGATTGTCCAGCTAGAGGGCACACCGTCATCGTGACTTTGGAGCAGTAGTCTGTGCTGCACTGAAGTTCAGGAGTAGACAGAGCGATTGATGAAACACGCTAGTGACCAAAACATCGGAGACTGTGGGGCGACATGTTTACAGACGACCGTTGTACATAAATCTTAGCGAGCATTACCACGCGGCCTTACGACGTGATCGCGATCACGAATCCAAGGTCACCACAGCATCGAGTTCAGCCCAACTCGGTCTCTGCCATGACTTCACCTTGATTGTCACTCAACCCAAACAAGTACTACACTCTTTCGACTTTGCTTAGCGCTCCAGACTACACCACAATCGTTTACAACTCACACTCGCTTCACGTCTTCTTGCTGGCTAAGAAGCATCACAAAACAACCAGGAACACATAATCAGACGGGCAGATTTCAGCACGGTGCAAAATCGCTTCGTCCGTAACATCTACGGATCAAACGAGCTTCACGTCAGGACACAGAGCAGTGTGAAGTAGGGGAGGAAAGGAAGTGGTATAATTGGGTTTGGACAAGGGTTGTACAGAAGAATAGGTGGGCTACCAACGTTATATGATCGTGGTCTGGTAGCATTACTGACGCGGTCTTAGAAAGATTGCATTCCTTGCATTCCTTTCCGCATTTACACAACCGGCTATGGCGCCAATCATTCGCAACGTCGCGCTCCTCGCGTTCTCGCAACTACTCTTCCTCTCTGCGGCGTCCGCCAACAAGGCCAGCTCGACAATCACCTCAGCGCCGGCGGCAACGTCACAAGTCTACGCAGCAATGACATCTGAGGGCTGTTTCTCGTCCTCAGGGGACTTTGTTGATCAGGGGTCGTACACATACCAGAGCTCGGGCTGGTGTCAAAAGCAGTGTGTTGCACTGGGAAAGCCTGTCCTCGGGCTGAATCAAGGAAGCAATTGTTGGTGTGGTGATCTGCTGCCGGCGGCAGATACCCAGGTCGATAATTCTCAGTGCAACACACCGTGTCAAGGTTATGCGCAGGAGGACTGTAAGCCCAAGAAATTGATCCCAGGATGGTTTGCCAAGAAGAGCTAACACTGTACAGGTGGTGGAGCTTCCGCATGGACAGTCTGGCTTACTGGGCTTGAAGGCTCAGTAGGATCGGATTCTGGTAACTCAACATCTGGATCAGCATCTGGATCATCCTCTGGTTCGACAACTGAATCGCAGTCTTCGTCTTCATTAACATCTGACACGCCTTCTCCCGCAGACACACCATTTTCAGCATCTCCCATTACCTCTGTCGCTGCGACTGCCACCCAAGCAGCTGCTATCACAACTATGGCGCCACAAATCATCACTGTCTCCGGCTCAACCGTAGTCCGCACAATGGCAGTCACTACCGTCCTCTCAACACCAACAGGAGAAGCCAAGCCTGTAGAAGCCTCCCACTCGACCAACAAAGCTGGTATCGCTGCAGGCATAGTTGTCGGCATCGTCGCCATCCTTGCTCTCCTGGGAGGTGTATACTTCTTCCTCCGTCGACGCCAGAGTCAAAAGGCACAGCGAGGTCATCGTAGATCAAATTCGTTCGATCATGGCATGCCGGGAATGCCCAACATGCATCCTACACTACCGCGGCTCAGCACAATGAACGACAGTCGCCTCGATCCAAGGGTGATGACTGAGAAGAGACAGAGTGGGGTGAGCGTGTTCGCCGACAATCAAGACTACTCGAGAAGAATTCTACAGGTCGCCAACCCTGACAATTCCTGAGCGACTGCTCACAAGATGTGTAATGCTTGACGACATGACAATTGACGCAACCTTCTCGAGTGGCCGGAGCAGTGGATGTTGATCCTGGTGATAGCGTCTAGATTGGATGGTGTCTTTGGTGGCATTTGGGGATGAGGCGTTGCAGGGCAGTGGAAGGAGGAAATATGAGCTCAGACGGGATGATGTTGTATAGCTAGGACTTTTCTGGTGCATTTGATCGGTTGTACTATAAAGGTGAAGGGGAGTAGGATACCACAGATGGAAAGGCCACTCTCCAAGCAACGCACTGCTTGCTCTTGTCGTGCTTGTGTTGTTGTGCTGTAGTGTTCATCCCTACCTCGCATGCACGTAAGCACACCGCTATCTGAACCATGGAGCTTTTCTGGCCAATCACGATGACCATGTGTTTGAAACGTCATGTTCTTGGCTGTGATTCTGAACCTCCTCGTCGAACGTCAACAAATGGACCTGGAGTAGTCGTACAGCACTGTATCCGCTCCGCTCGACCTCAGCTAGCACAACACGACAGCACTCACTCTCAAGACTTTGTGCTCAAATCTGCTTGCTAGTTCTCACAGCACGACTCTCTTGGCTGTGGTAACGACCATTGGCATTCGACTTCAGGGTCCACGATACGCTAGATTGCCCCTCTACCTTCGGTATACAGATCAGATTGCAGACATCTCGAGGTAGCTCGAAGGATACCATTACGACTACACAACATGTCCGTGTCCTCCGCGACATCATCAAGAGCAGCATCGTTGGAAAGGTCCGGAACTTCGACGCCCACACTGTCGACGCCTAGTGCGGCGCTTGGCCAAAGTGGTGGGGATGATGGCTCGAAATTGAAGACTCTACTGAGCATTCTGAAGAAGTATGTAGTGTCTATAGGAGACAAGACCGGGCGAGGATCGCCGAGGGAGAGCAAAGACTGATTAGACGGTTCTCGATAGATTTATCGGTGTCGCAGATATCGCAAATGTCAGATTCTCGCTGCCAGCGCAGTTGCTCGAGCCTGTGCCCAATCTTGGTATGCTCCCCGGAATAGGAAGAGACCAAGAAGGAGAGAAAACCAGGAACTGATTCCCTGTTCAGAATACTGGACGTATATCGATCGGCCAGAAACATTTGTGAGCATTGGCGATTCAGACGACTCACTTGGACGTATGCTTGCAGCATTGAGATTCTGGTTCACGAAGGATCTGGTGCGTCACCGAGAGCAAGCATCGCTGATACGCCAAGCTAAAGTTGAGCCACAGAAATTCATCAAGGGCAAGCCTATCAAGCCTTACAACTCAACACTAGGAGAGTTCTTCCGAGTATAGCTTCCCAAACCACACACACAGACAACCTCAGCCTGACAGTGTTCTAGTGTAATTGGGAAGTCAACAACCCAAGTCCGCCAATACTGGGCAGAGCCCTCCCTCAACCAACACAAGCATCCGCCCAGCCACATCCACTTCGCCTTTCCTACATTACAGAACAAACATCACATCACCCACCGGTCTCAGCATGGTGGCTCGAATGTCCGGAGAAGGGCATATCTGCGCACGGCTTCGACCAGATAGCGGCCAACTTTACAGGCACGAGAATCAGGATTGCGCCCGGCGAGTACAACAAGGGACTATTCATCACATTGCATAACCACGGAGACGAAACATACAACCTCACACACCCGACCGCGCACCTAGGAGGTTTACTCAAAGGCGGTCTCAGCATCACAGTCGCAGATACATGTTTTGTAATATGTCCGAAAACGGGACTAAAAGTGATTCTGGAATATCAAGAGGAAGGATGGCTGGGCAAGACGAAGAATTTGATGAAGGGTGTTATATTCAGATACGATCCGGACAACGACACGAAAACGAAGATCAAGGAGGTAAAGGACGATGATGTTGTGGCAAGATTGGAAGGCTGCTGGCATGAGGAGATCTATTATACCCTCGGAAACAAGTCGTTCGACAAGTCGGTATGTGTAGAGTCGTTCTATCATGCACCAGACTTCATGCTGACATGCCACACCAGGATAAGCACCTCTTGATCGACCTGAGCGAGCTCATGGTCGCGCCCAAGATTATTCCACCAATCGATAACCAGCTTGCCAACGAATCACGCATGCTATGGGCACCAGTCACGGATGCAATCCTCAGCAAGCAGTACGCATTGGCCACAGATAACAAGACCGAGATTGAGGAACGACAACGGCAGAAGGCGGCAGAGCGGAACGCGCAGGGTAGAGAGTGGCAGCCGCGCTTCTTCACGGGCGCTGTGACACCAGCTGGACGGCCGCTGTTGACTGGCGATGGCAAGCTTGCCGTGCAGGGGCTCAACGCGGGAGATTATCGGCTGCAGCCTAACAAGGAGCTCGGTGCATGAGGGTACAGCATGGGACGAAGGGGGAAGAAGCCATGGAGGGGAATTTCGCCGAACAATAGGCAGTCTTGCCGGGGGATCTGGAATGGTCACTGTTGCACTGGTGTTGCAGCTTTCGGCCTGGCGTCAGGATATGTCTATGGTATAAGTATGAGGTATAGGCACAGGGCCGGCGTCGGGAGGAGAAGCAGAGACAGTTTTGTAGACCAGATTGTGTATTATTTCCATGCCATGTATACCTCACATCATCTGCCGCCACAGTTGCATCATTCGAAGAAGTTGTCCCAAACCACGTGTATAGTGATTTACGTCTCCCAGGACGATGAAGCGAATATACTAACGCGCATCCATCGCACACTGATGATTCACAGACATCCCACTACTCCGCGCGCCGAAGTCTTGGACGATTTCATCCGAGTCGAAGTGATGACATCCCGACTAATACCTATACAGACATCGGGAAACGGCCTCTATACTCTGTACTCAAATTGGCACAGAAAAGCAAAAGAAACGTCCCGGGCATGGTCCATTAATTGACCAACGTCTCGGTAAGGGCGGCAGATCGTGTTTCTGTATCATTGCTTTGATTGGATGAGGCCTCGTTGCTATCCAGTCCAATCTCGCCATACGGAGTTAGCTTGTTAGCATCGCAGATTGCGGGAACAATGAACTCATCATCGTTTGTGGCTGAGGAACGTGGACGTCGGGACTTAGTATGTACACAACATTATTGAGTCACAGACAAACGAGGCAGTAATAGGCACAGCAAGCAAGGAAGCAGATGCAGCTGGCTTTCGAAGAGGCAGACGAGGAGTATGCATGAAAGCAAGGCAAGACTTTCATTTCAAGGTGCAAGTTAGAGGACAGGGAGCCGTGGTCTGTCTGTTAAGAAGTCGAGGCTTGCGTAAGGCAAGTGTGTTGACGGGCGATCTCCAGATCTGTTGACGTACCACTATTATTCACTGCTCACTGCTCACTGCTCACCACAATGCTCGTGCTCGTGCTTCGACCCTGTTTGACACCACAATAATAAACTCGGCATCTCATCAACCTCGTTTGTTGTTTCTTCGATTCTTAATCTCTATCCTTACAGCACCGGCGCCATCCCGACCTTTTTACACCTTTTGACCTGCAATCTCTCTTCTCCGCCTCCGCGCGTCGCCCTTGTCAATCATCCATTCTGCTCCGCCGCGCCTTCCGTTCGCCTCCTCCTCCTCCACCACTTCACAGCCTCTCTCGCCCTCGCGCCTTCCTCGTCTCTCGCTCTTCATCCTCTTCACGGCAGCACACCATCCCGGGTTGCCACTCACTGCAGCGTCATTCGCCATCTCTCGCATATACACATCAGACACTACCACCACCACCACTCTCGTCTCAGACACTGCTGCCACTTCATTGATTGCATTCTCCTCCGGTATACCTCATCTCAGCATCACACTTCCTCAACATGGCTTCCATTCGCACCTCATCGCTACTATGCATGGCCTACGCCGCTCTCTCAAACGCACAAGCCTCCATCTCCCTCGCACCACCGAGTACACCCGGAACAGCTGGAAATGTCTCGGACACGCTAAGCCCATCCTTTGCTGGAATGGGCATTGAACCTTCGAACTTGTACTCCTTCACCGGCGGGCGCACAGCAAATCAACTCTCCATCAACCTCTTGACCACACTCGCAAGCTACACAAACGCACCACCACATCTGCGGATAGGTGGAAACACGGCGGATAACATGATTTGGGAAGGCGACTTCACGGGCTACTACCTCCGCACGAATCCTAATCCGATAGGCCAAGGCCAGGTCGCGAGTGACTTCTTCATCTTCGGTCCCTCATATTTCGAGGCTATGAGCAGATTCCCAAAGAACACACCAATCACCTTCGGTCTCAACCTCGCGTACGACGATGCGGACTATATAGATCGCATTGTAGCAGAAGCACAGGCAGCACTGAACAGCACTGCCAACATCAATCTCTTCTCCTTTGAGATTGGCAACGAGCCAGATCTGTACTTGCAAAATGGCTTCAGGAATGGAACATGGAACAACTTTGTATACGGACAACAGTGGACAGATCGTGCGATTGCTATCTACGAACAAGTGTTGAGACCTGCTGGAATCAGCCCGGACTTTTTCGAGGGTGCCTGCACGGCTTCCACGATTGGTAACTCGTTCGAGATTGTACAGTTACTGAGGACCACCATGGTCGCTGCGGTCAACGGAACGGACTCTACAATGGACACCTTCCTTTCTGGATGGAACCAGCACGACTACTTCTACTACATTGGCGTCAGCGGGTACAATCTTGTTCTGGACTTCCTCATGGATCTGTCGCAGACTCCCACGCAGTTCGCCGAGTGGGTGCAACAACAAGCAGCGGCTGCCGCTACTGGCAAGCCATACTACCTCAGAGAGATGGCTAGTGTGGGACCTGTCGGCGAGACTGGCATCAGTGATGTCTTTGGTTAGTAAAGATGGCGACATACTACGTTTCGAGAATGCTAACAAACCGAACAGGCGCAACTCTTTGGACCCTCAACTTCTTCCTCTACACTGCATCTCTCAACGTCACCAATGTCAACATGCACATGACGGACAATTCTTTTGCGGCACCATGGCAACCGATTGAGAACTACAATATGGGTCCATTTGTCCGCACAACATACTATGCCTGGGCAGCAATGGACCAGATCATTGGAAAAGGATGCACAACTCGCGTTGCAGCCATGGATGTGACATATCCCGCCAACTACGCAAACAGAATCGGCGCATACGCTGCGTACCAGAATGGAAGCCTTGCCTCAATCACCGTGCTCAACACTCTTCTCGCAAACGCAACTGAAACTGACAAAGGTGAAGTCACCGTCGAGCTCTCCCTTCCAGCCTTCGCTGGTCAGACTCTCTACCTCTCTTACCTCACAGCCGATGGCGCCGACTCCCGCTTCAACACCACCTGGAACGGCCTCAGCTACGAGCAGTCTGGAAATGGTCTTCCAACAACTGTCAACAGCACTGTCCCGACCATTCAGATCCCACAGAACGGTTCCGTGTCCTTCCCCGTTCGCGACACACAAGCTGTCGTCGCCAACATTGGCTTCCAGATCGGTACAGACAGCACACCGTCGTACGCGCAGGGCGCATGTGCAGCACTCGTCAAGGAAGAAGTTGCATTGGCAAGTGCGCTCGCAACAGGCGCACCGACGTACTCCGTCTCGACAACATCTATCCCACCTGTCACGACGCAAGTTGGTGCCGATGCCAACGGCGCCACGGCTACTGCAGCGACTGCGACGCAGAAAGCAGTTGGCTCCAGTTCCAGCAAGGGCGCTGCGATGCCTGTGGCTACCATCATGCCCAAAGCAGGGCTTGTGGCTATGGCGGCTGTCGCTGGCGGCATGATTGTGCTGGCGTGAGCAGGGTGTCTCGAGTTTTCGTATTGCATGGATTCTGGATATGAACGGCGTTCCGCATAGATCAGGGTGGAGAGGGGGTGGTTACTACGTTTGTGATGGTGCGAAAGGAGTCGAGCGACCTGCTGCTACGGTGTAGTCGGGGGTGGGTAACGCTCCTCTGGGTTTCTGTTTGTTTCCTCTTTCTGTTTCTCTTTCCGTCTGTTTCTTAGTCTCAAAACTTGGTGGATTGGATATCTTGCTCGCGGCATCGCCCATGTGTGGGACGGGACTGATTGGGGTGGGTGTGCACGAGAGGGAGAGGCATTTGTCCTTTGCATGGCTGGCGTAGGCTGGAGAGAGGCTGGGATGGAATGAAGCGTAGACTGCACAAAGGCCGGTCTGTTTCGGAGGGGGAGTGGGAAGGGGCGTGGGAGTGGTTTGCATCGCGTATGATTGGGAGGGGAAGGCATAAATTTCTTCAAATTCCAGATTCTTACACACAGCATATAGAGTTAATGCATATATTTCATACTTTATATCTGTGTTTGTCTTGTGATCATGATCTATTGATTGATGGTGCCAAGCCTCTGTCGCGGCCGCGGTGTTTGCTGCAGTTTATTGGGCTTCGGAAATCTCGATAGTGGTGGCGTTTGTCTGGTCTGATGCTGCACGGGGCTGATACATGCAGGTGGCGGCGCAAATGTATGTCACTGCCATGGCACGTACGCTCGCTTGGGTTCTGCGCTAGATGTAAAGGTGCTAGATGCCTGGTGCTAGGTGCTAGGTGCTAGGTGCTAGGTGCTAGGTGCTAGGTGTGCTAGGTGCTAGGTGCTAGGTGCAACTCTTGGACGCGGAAATGGAGGCAGGGGTTGGGATCAAGTGTGAGAGGGATGTGACGGGGAATGACATGGTGGGAGGGGACGTCTGGATACGAGGAGGGGATATGAGGGGACGAGGGAGGTATCGTGGTCTGGGTCGAGTGGAGTTAGTTCGGTTTGGTATGGCGTGGCATGGGTAGGAGGGGCAAGGAGGGAGGGGGAACGGTTAAGGAGGAAGGAGGAAGGAGGCAGAAGAAGAAAGGAGGAGGAAGAAGAAAGGAGGAGGAAGGAAGGAGGAAGAAGGAAGGAGGAAGAAGAACCGAGGAGGAAGAAGAAAGGAGGAAGGAGTGGTCGGATCCTGCTGATGCGAGGTGAGTGCGGTGGGGAGGAAGCCAGGGCTATTGTACGCTATTGAACGGGGAAAGGTAAGTATGGTTGGCTGGCTGGCTGGCTAGCTGGCACGAAGGACGTGAGGGATATGAGTCATGTGAGTTATCTGGACTCTGGAACGAGGGAGTAGAGAGAGGGAATGTGGGGGAAGGGAGGGGGGAGCAGAGGGTGATTGAGGTGATGATTGAGATGGGAAGGGGCCGAGGAGAGAAGAGGAGAGCGGGAAAGGGTTGGGGCGGACTGGAACGGGAAAGTGCAAAAGGAAGGTCATTGTATCCAGCTCTGGGAGGACGCGAGGTGTTATGGCCTCTACGGTCCTTCCTGTCTTCGTCTTCGTTCCCGTTTCACTTCCCTCAGGGATGATCTAGTCAATCAGTCAATCATCAGTGATACCAAGACGGCCAATCTCAGGCAATTCCAGCTCGTCGAGGTCGTCCACGTCCACGAACTCATCTTGTTCCCCCTCCTCCTCGCCATCCTCATCCGCAACGGTGACGTCGACGTCGATTTCCACATCAGCTTCCAAGCCCAACCCTCCCTCAACCCTATTCTTGTGGCCGACCACCTCGACTTCATCCTCGCTATCCGAAATCTCAATGACCTCAACCTGACCTCGTGCTCCACCCTTCGTCTCTTTCTCCCCTTCACCCTCCGATCTACCTGCTATGCCTTTGAGGTTGACTCCAGCCTTGGCTTTACTAGCTCGATACCGAGCGCCGACTTCGCGCATGATCTCGCTCATTGGCTTTTCTGCTCCTAGATCTTGCCGGACGAGTGCAAAGTGGGCTTTCACGAACTGTTGATACGCGCTTGGTGCAACGGCAGAAGAGGGAGGTGCAGCTGGGTTCGATCTCGCCGGTATTACAAGGCCAGTGACTAGAGTGAGCGTCGATGAAGCTGGCGTTGTGGAAGCTGTGCCTCGAGGTATAGGTCGGATTTGTACGAGGCGTCCTTTACAGACGCCGCAGGTGTGTTTGGCTGGATCGATGCTCTTGCTGTGGCGTTGATATTCCATTCCGCAGCCATGTCCTCCCTCTCCTCCTGCCATACCAACTCTTCTCCCTCCACCAACACAAACCCACCCATACCTATACTCAATCTCATAACTATGTTTCGTCGTCACCTCGACACCCCTAGCTCCAAACTCCCTCGACGCCATTGCGGCCCAACGCTTGAAGCTGGCGCCGTGCGGCTGATCGCGGATGTTGGACACCATGAAGTTGGCAAGATGGCAGAATTCGTGCGCCATGACGTTGAGAAGGCGCGGGTTGTCGGTGATTACTTTGGAGGCGAGCTCGATCGTGGCGTGGTGGTGCTGGGTTGGTGCTGGGACCGTCAGCACTGTGGATGTGGATGTCGAAGGTATATTTGTTGACGGTGGTTTTGGTCGAGTGGTCTCACATTTCCACGTCGCTCTCCCCGCTGTCGTATTCAGCTTGTTAGACCACACGATCTTGACCCCGCCTGTGGAGGCAGTCAGACGTGCTATCGCGCCGTTCGTGATGCGTGCATCAAGTTCAGCCAGAAACGCCGTAGCCGTAGCTTCTCTGCTAGCTTCAAACGCCTTCTTCGCCGCCGTCACCGCCCGGACTTCGAGGGACTGCTTCGTGGGAGACTTGCGGGGGCTGCCAACTCTACTCTTAGCCGGGGAGGGAGGTGCTGAAGGAGAAAGAGCCGAAGATTGAGTATCGAGTCCAAAGTACTGCTTCCGCGGCGACGCAAGCACCTTTGTCGGCGAATACTCGTCCGTCCACGCATTGACAATTTCCTGACTCCAAAAGGCGTCGACGTCAGGAGCGTGCGGCGCTGGTGGAATGCGGATCCGGCTCGCTTTGGAGGGTGAGTTGAGGCGGGATCTGGGTGGGCTGGGAGGTGGTGGAGGTGGAGTGACTGGACGGGCGGGCGGTGCTGGTGGCGCGGCTTTGAGTTTGTGCGGTGAGCGGGAGCGTGGTGGGGAGCTGGGATGTGTTAGTTTGTGTAGTAAGGTGGAAGGAAAATGGTGGTGGCAGACAAGCTCAAGATGGCGAGGTTTTCTTCGAGACTGTCGAGGGTGGAAGATCTCCGCCTAGGTGATTGCGGCTGTGAAGGTGCTGCTGAATTCCGTGCGGGGGACTTCGCTGGACTCGTCAAGTCGACGATACCCGTAGGCGCGAGCACTTCGCCCATCATTGGCTTCGAGGGCGACCGCCATAGCAGTCTCGGCTGATCACTCTCTCCCTCGCTTTTCTCATCCTCACTCTGCTCGCTTCCACTCCAATCACTGTCACTCAATTCCGCCTGCAGACCAGGAATGCCAGGAACAGCATACGAGATCGCCTGCTTCGCCATCCTTCTCGGCGTAGCACGTAGAGGACTCCTTTCACTATTCTGACCCCGGTGCACATGCGCAAATAACAAGTTCTGTTTATAAGACTTCGACGAGATCCCATTCAAGCTCGGCAGAGTCAGAGAATCCACATGCTCGAGTCTGAAGACTCTTTGGCGGCGCGAAGAGGAACTCTGCTCGTCGGCATGGCCTGAAGTCGTGCCTATAGCCTTTCGAGGTGACGACGATGGTATCAGCTTGGGGGGCGCTTTCGTTGACACTTTGTTTGATGACACTTCTAAGAGCGCGGCGCATAGTGTGTCTTGCGTGTCTGGGTTATTCTTCCTTGGGCTCTTCTGTGGCGATGCCAGTCTCGCCATCTTGTTGTAATATTACGGCTACCACTATGCAAATCAGTAGCACGCTCTATTGCACGCATCTAGAGTTTCAAAGGTGTCAATGGTCGTCGTCGCTCTGACAACCGGGTATACTGCAGTGGAATGTGCATATTGAGAAACACAAAAAACATAATAATGAACATATAAAATCCAAAGTGCATGCATTGTATCCTAGTGATGTAGGTCTGCTTTATCATACAAAAATGTTTCACCGCCACCAAGAACTGCCTGCTACTAAAACTTTTACCAGCAAGAAGAAGTGATCCCATCCATGATCGTCATATCATACCATGAGCTACCTCAACCTCATAGAAGGATCATACCAGCACCTGTAAGCAAAGCACCTGCAGCGTAGAGGCCTACGTGCCAAATGCCAAAGTCTAGGCTCGGTGCGGAGACACCGGCTGCAGCACCCTTGGATCCCGAAGCAGAAGAAGTGGCTCCACCGCTGGAGCCACCGCTAGAAGCACCAACGCCAGTGGCAGATCCACCAGCAGCGGCAACAGTGCCGGTACCAGAGGCACCGACGGCTTTGAGCAGAGTAGCACAGGTACCTGAAGGTGAAGGAACAGATGTGACCATAGCCTGACCACTGAAGGCGCAGGCGGTCGAAGAGCTTGATTGGCCACTGTAGTACTGATTCATCACGTAGTTCAATTGTTGCTCGGCCGGGCAAGGCTCGAAGGCACCGTATGTACCGGTGGTCGCATTACCGAGAATACCAGCACATGCGTTGGGGTCGTTGCCGCAGATGTAGTTGAAAATGTTACCATAAGCAGTGGCCGAAACAGTTGGGTTGATCACACAACCTGCTGCTGCGTTGGCACAGTTGCAGAGGTTGGCGTTAGGCGCAGGAGGGAGTGGTGATGCAGTTGCAGACCAGCTGGGACCAACCGATGGGCAAGTGGTTGCAGTGAATGTGGTAGGAACTGCGCTCATCGATGTGGAGCTAGGCGAGACAGTAGCCATGGCGACGGAGAGGTAGGAATAGTCCGTCAAGGTGCTGACCTCGTTGTTCGAGCCAATGTTAACGAGACCGTAGTTATTGGTGGACTGGAAGTACTCGTAAACGATACCTCCGGACCAAACGCTGGTCATCTGGCTACCGAAGAGCGCCGCAGTCTCCGTCCATGTACGTGGCTCAACGGTGTTGCAACCGTACTCCGCGAAGAAGGCCGGGACAGAGTAGTTTTGGAAGAATGCTGTGCGCTCATCGTATCCGGAAGCACTGAAGCTGGAGTCACCACACCATGAGTAGACGTTGTAACCCCAGAAGTCAATGGACTCTGCTGTGGGACCGCAGTTGAAGTACTGAGCAAGCTGGTCGCGAATAGGACCATCGTAGGTGGCATATCCAACACCCATTGATCTGTACCCCTTTGAGACGATGTAGGCCTTGGTGTCACGGACGGCAGCCTTGACGTAAGCACTGGCAGCGGTAGTGTTGTCCGAGTTGGACACCTCGTTACCGGCGAAGAAACCAATAGTGTTTTGATATTGTGCCATGTTGTCTACCAGACTCGTATAGCGAGTGTACAGGGCTGTGGTCCATGCTGGAGAATCGCGGTTGATTGAGTCTGTAGGGTCACTCAAGTCAGAGATGACATAGATACCGGCGGCTGCGAGAGCGTTCATGCATGCTGAATGGTTGTTGGCAGGGTTGACGGCGTATGTGCGGATGACGTTGGTGCGAAGCTGGACTAGGTAGGGAATGTCGCGCATGCAGGTCGTGATGTTTGCCAAAGGGTCAGTGTAGCTATCGGCTGTGGTGGCAGTAGTGTCCGATTGAGAGGCTTGGTAGTCTTGCTGGTATGCGACACCACGGATGAAGCTGTGATGGTATATGTTAGCACCTATTTTGCCATGTTGATAGCAGCTTCGCATACAATTCAGAGCCATTTGTTTTGTAGAAGAAGTGCTTGCCAGCGATGACAAGAGGGTCGATCGTCGAGGCAGCACCAGACTGAGCGACGGCGGAGCTGGAGAAAAGCGCTGCACCGGCAACAGCGCTTGAGATGAAGCTTGTCCTCATGTTGATGCTGGAATATTCTTGATGGACTGATCGATAGAGCGAGTGTTTACTTTATGCTCCGGAAAATGTGTCTGTCGAGAAGCTGAATTGACGATCGAAGTTGATAGTGCCTGGTCGAAAAAGGGAAAGAAGTGGAAGTGGCAAGTGGCAAGTAAGACCGAGCAGCAAGCTACAATGAAGGTGCAGGTAGGAAGCTGCAAAGATGAGATGATGAGATGCAAGGTCGAAGGCAAAACAACGGCACGCGTTATCCGACGGACGCCAGGCACAGTCCTAGGCCGAGCAGGACCCCTTTTGAGCCAAGCATTCGTCAGCCAATTTGCTATTCTTGTCACAACAAAAGAAAGGTCGTCGTCAACAAGGAAACCGTGTGCATCAAGCCTGCAGAGGACTGATACATGAGGCTGCCCTGCTACAAGATCGTCTGTCTGTCTCCATCTCTCTCTACGAGCTGCGAGTCGCAAGCTTCGATCAGCACTGAAGTACCTCACCTCTCCAGCCGTGCTGCCGTGAGCTTCGAGCTATCCCTTGACCCGGGCGACCTCATCCTCATCTCCATGCAGTACTACAGCGGAAGTCTCATCACAATCACTACCGCACTTTCCAGTGTCTGCACCAGTCTCTCCAGACTAGACTATTGTCTTGTGAGCCGCTTTCTCGTTTCACGCTCCCCTCGAAACAGATGGCTTGAAATTTACTGTACTAGAACGCAAGTCTGAGTATGGCACTCTCACTGGCATACTCTACACGATGCACAAGCACCAGGTTGTTTACAGGCACGACCACAACATCGGCGGCTTTCTCTCCGAGCAGAACGCGCATCGCTCGGACTAAACCCTCCTATAATCGTGTTGTGATTCTCGATACAGAGCATAAGTGCTTTGATGCTCGACCGAGATTTGTGCATGGTCTCGTGTTATGTTTGAAATTTCATGAAATTTTCTTGCCTGGCGGCTATTGAAACATCTTACCCCTCTATTTTCGTGACATCTACTTAGCTGATGCTGGAGCAGAGATCTACGTCTGTAACCCTTTCATGACCCCATGACTTCGGACGATGAGTGCCGATCTGAGGTTCCGCCTGTTTGTTGTATCATGTGTACACAAATGGCGGGGAGACGGACAGTCGGAGAGCGTGCTTGTTTTGCGTTAAGCATTCTGGATGAACTCGACGGTTGGTGCATGCGTAGTAGTACATACTTACTACCCGAGGTCGTCATGTTTCTGTCAGTCAGCACAGCCGTGACATAGGCACAAGCAACCTGAAACAGAAGCATCCCAGAGCACGGCGTCTAAGGACGACGCTAGTGGTACGAAAATAGCGTGTTACCGGCCAATTGAGATCAGATTTCAGACGAGTAATAACGGGCGATGTGCACCCGGCATAGATGTGTGTAAAGTATCAGACCAGTATACTATACTCAACAACAGCTCCCCCCACCACTACTGCGCCTCACGTCAAGCTGTATACTATCAGTGGCGACCAACCGAATTGGTGACACACAAGAATACGCTTAGAGTGTTTGCGCGAAAAATTCAGGGATGCACAATTGTCATCATGCATCCCTGGTGGCCAACGAGTAAAGACTGAAGCCCTCAATTACTCTTCGAGCTTTTCATCTCCGTCACATAAGTGTACATGTATATATGAAGGTGATCAAGGTTGTCATCTTCATCTCATAGTCCGTCAAGGAACCATACGTCTGGTCCAGTAGATAGTTTCTCCCATCATGGTTACGCGTCACATCCAACCAGAAGTCGGCGAGGAAGCTGCGAGTGTTCTGCAGGAAGGTGCATCCAACATTATTTTTGGTGGGACCGGCAGACCAGAGTCGCGCCTCACCATCTAGTCTCCTAGTAATCTCTACAGAACCGGCCCTGTTCGACTCCACCAAGCCCAAACAACGCCATCACAAAGGTCGAGTCGACCGTTCATCTTTCTTCTTTGTTACGCCTCGCTTCTGCTTGTCTTTTGCTTTGCTACACTCTCGCCACTTCGCCTCTTCTATTTCTGGTGAGACCATATATCTGGCAAAGGGTCTGTCTCGCAGCTGTTGTTGGAGATTCGACGTTCTTGCACATCAGAGCCCCTGATCGAATCGGGCGCGACCCTAAACTTGCACGGCAACCACAACTTGCTTTGCCGCTCGAACGCAACTACGACTTCGACTTCGACCGCGAGGATCATTTGTCAATTCTTCGAATTTTTACACGTCCGACACAACTCGCAAACAACACTTCATCATTTGCACCACCTTCTCTTCACAAGTCGCCTTTCAATCACTAGCCCTTCGCTTCTATCCACGACTTGTCGATCCATTTCTTCACGACTTTGAAGAACTCATCCATGCGTCATACCTGATCCTGGTATGTTGCATTCTTCCTGCAGCACTTCCCGAATCTGCTACTCTGAGCCACAGTCCTAACGGAAACAATCACAGACTTTTTAGCACACCGCCATCATGTCCGGCTACCCGGAACAGGGCCAAGGCCACCAGGGCCAGGGTCACTACGAGGACGGTTATGGTCAACACGCGCATCAAGGCCAGGATGCTTATTATCAAGACGAACAAAACCAAGGTTATTACGAAGGTTACGACAACAACGGCAATGGCCAACATCAAGGTGGCGAATACTACGATGAATCGTGAGTCTCAAAAAGACCCTCTTATACTTCACAAAACAACTAAAACGCTTTGCAGCGCTTACTACAATCACGACGGCCAACAAGGTTACGGAGACGCTCAACAGAGCTATGGTCAAGAAGGTGCATACTACGGTAACGAACAGCATGGTTACGAGGGAGAGTACTACAACGATCAGTATTACGACCAAGGTGCTCCCGCTGCTGCTCAACAGCCAATGTCAGCTCCTCACCAAGGTTATGGACAGCGCCCTCGTCGACGTGAAAACTCAGATGAAGAGTCCGAGACCTTCAGCGACTTCACCATGAGATCCGACATGGCTCGTGCTGCCGAGATGGACTACTACGGTCGTGGTGACGAAAGGATCAACAGCTATCAAGAAGGTGGTCAAGGTCGGCAGTACCGCCCCCCTTCGTCTCAGATCTCTTATGGCCGATCGTCTGGTGCATCCACACCGGTCTATGGAATGGACTACACAAATGCTCTGCCAGCTGGTCAGAGATCTCGCGAGCCGTACCCTGCATGGACGTCTGATGCTCAGATTCCTCTGTCAAAGGAGGAGATCGAGGACATCTTCCTCGACCTGACTGCGAAATTTGGTTTCCAGAGAGACAGCATGCGTAACATGTTCGACCACATCATGACCCTTCTCGACTCTCGGGCATCACGCATGACTCCCAACCAAGCTCTGCTTACTCTCCACGCCGACTACATAGGCGGCGACAATGCCAACTACCGGAAATGGTACTTTGCAGCTCACCTCGACCTCGACGATGCTGTCGGCTTTGCCAACATGAAACTTGGTAAGGCAAACCGCAGGACTCGCAAAGCTCGCAAGGCCGCCAAGGACAAGGCCGGCGGTGGTACTGAAGCCGAGGAGGCTCTCGAATCAATGGAGGGCGACAACAGTCTGGAGGCCGCGGAATACAGATGGAAGACTCGCATGAACCGCATGTCTCAGCACGACCGCGTTCGTCAGATTGCCTTGTATCTTCTCTGCTGGGGTGAGGCCAATCAGTCGCGTTACATGCCCGAGTTGATCTGCTTCATCTTCAAGTGTGCCGACGACTTCTACCACTCTCCAGCCTGCCAGAACCGTGTCGAGCCTGTCGAGGAGTTCTCCTACCTCAACAAGGTCATCACTCCTCTATACAACTACTGCCGTGATCAAGGTTTCGAAATCTACGAAGGAAAGTACGTTCGCCGAGACAAAGACCACCAGAAAATCATTGGTTATGATGACATGAACCAGCTCTTCTGGTACCCCGAAGGGATTGAGCGCATCGTGCTCGAGGACGAGTCTCGCCTTGTCGATCTGCCTCCTGCTGAGCGATTCGAGAAGCTGGGTGAGGTTGCCTGGAACAAGGTGTTTTTCAAGACATACAAGGAAACGCGATCTTGGTTCCATCTCTTGGTCAACTTCAACAGAATCTGGGTCATCCACATCACGGCTTACTGGTTCTTTACAGCTTTCAACTCTCCGGCACTTTACACTCCTGGATACACACAGCAGGGCAATCAAGCGCCATATGGTCCCTACCAATGGTCTGCAGTTTCACTCGGTGGAACTGTTGCGTCACTTATCATGATCTTGGCTTCACTCGCAGAGTGGGCGTACGTTCCACGTAATTGGGCTGGTGCTCAACATCTCACCCGACGTCTCTTCTTCCTTATTGGTGTTTTCGTCATCAACATCGCACCCGCCATCGTCATCTTCGGCTTTCCACCACCCAAGTTGCCACACAAGATCGGTACTATTCTCGGAGTTGTCCAGTTTCTCATTGCGCTCGTGACGTTCTTCTTCTTCTCGATCATGCCTCTTGGTGGTCTCTTCGGAAGCTATCTCACGCGTAACACAAGAAGATATGTAGCCAGTCAGACATTCACTGCCAGCTACCCACGCCTCACGGGTAATGACAGATGGATGTCTTACGGTCTTTGGGTCTTGGTCTTTGCGTCAAAGCTTGGAGAGTCCTACGGTGCTCTGACTCTATCAGTTCGTGACCCTATTCGCATTCTTGCTATCATGCACACACCTCCCTGTGTCGGTATTGCATATGTCGGTACCAATCTTTGCACATACCAGCCTCAGATCCTGCTCGGACTTATCTACTTTACGGATCTCATTCTGTTCTTCCTGGACAGTTTCTTGTGGTACATCATCTGGAACATGATCTTCTCCGTGGCTAGGTCATTCTACCTCGGTATCTCGATCTGGACACCATGGAGAAACATCTTTTCGCGACTTCCCAAGCGTATCTACTCCAAGGTTCTTGCCACAACAGATATGGAGATCAAGTACAAGCCAAAGGTACTGATCTCTCAGATCTGGAACGCCATCGTCATCTCGATGTACCGTGAGCATCTCCTAGCGATTGACCACGTCCAGAAACTGCTCTACCACCAGGTCCCGTCCGAGCAAGAAGGCAAACGCACTCTCCGTGCCCCAACCTTCTTCGTCTCGCAGGAAGACCACTCTTTCAAGACCGAGTTCTTTCCAGCTCATAGCGAGGCTGAGCGCCGTATCTCTTTCTTTGCTCAATCTTTGTCGACTCCAATCCCCGAGCCGCTCCCGGTTGACAACATGCCAACGTTCACCGTCATGATTCCTCACTACGCCGAGAAGATCCTCCTTTCTCTGCGCGAGATTATCCGTGAAGACGAGCCATACTCTCGTGTCACTCTGCTTGAATATCTTAAGCAGCTACATCCCCACGAATGGGACTGCTTCGTTAAGGACACCAAGATTCTGGCTGATGAGACTTCGCAATTCAATGGCGAGTACGAGAAGGAAGACAAGGATACCGCAAAGAGCAAGATTGATGATCTCCCATTCTACTGCATTGGTTTCAAGTCTTCTGCTCCCGAGTACACTCTCCGCACTCGTATCTGGGCTTCTCTTCGCTCTCAGACTCTGTACAGGACAATCTCTGGTTTCATGAACTACAGCCGTGCTATCAAGCTGTTGTACCGTGTCGAGAACCCGGAAGTCGTTCAAATGTTTGGTGGGAACTCTGACAAGCTTGAGCGTGAGCTCGAACGCATGGCCAGGCGCAAGTTCAAGATCGTCGTCTCTATGCAGCGTTATGCCAAGTTTTCCAATGAGGAGAGGGAGAACACCGAGTTCTTGCTCCGTGCTTACCCTGACCTTCAGATCGCCTACCTCGACGAGGAAGCACCAGCTGTTGAGGGTGAAGACCCTCGCATCTACTCTGCTCTCATCGACGGCCACTCCGAGATCATGGAGAATGGTTTGAGACGTCCAAAGTTCCGCATTCTCCTGTCTGGCAATCCCATTCTCGGTGATGGCAAGTCTGACAACCAGAACCACGCCATTATCTTCTACCGTGGTGAATATATCCAGCTCATCGACGCTAACCAGGACAACTATCTTGAGGAATGTCTCAAGATCCGTTCCGTACTCGCCGAATTCGAAGAAGTCGCCCCTGAGTCGTCCCCATACACTCCTGGTATCCCATCTTCTGGTATCAACCCTGTTGCCATTCTCGGTGCTCGTGAATACATCTTCTCCGAGAACATCGGTGTTCTTGGCGATGTTGCCGCAGGAAAGGAACAAACTTTCGGTACCATGTTCGCCCGTACTCTGGCTCAGATCGGTGGTAAACTACATTATGGTCACCCTGATTTCCTCAATGGTATTTTCATGACTACTCGTGGTGGTGTCTCCAAGGCTCAAAAGGGTCTGCATCTCAACGAAGATATTTACGCTGGTATGAATGCTCTTCTCCGTGGTGGCAGGATTAAGCACTGCGAGTACTACCAATGCGGTAAAGGTCGTGATCTCGGATTTGGCTCAATTCTCAATTTCACTACCAAGATTGGTACTGGTATGGGTGAGCAGATGCTCTCTCGTGAGTACTACTACATGGGTACACAGTTGCCGATCGACCGCTTCCTGTCTTTCTACTATGCTCATCCTGGGTTCCACATCAACAACATGTTCATCATCCTGTCAGTCAACTGCTTCATGTGGGCGCTGATCAACTTGGGAGCCTTGAGACACGAGAACACAGTCTGCTACTACGACAAGAACGCTCCTCTTACCGACCCAATTCTGCCTTCAGGTTGTATTCAATTGGTTCCGATCTACAAATGGGTTGAGCGTTGTGTTCTTTCCATCTTCATCGTGTTCTTCATCGCTTTCGTCCCTCTTGTCGTTCAGGAACTCACTGAGAGAGGTTTCTGGCGTGCGGCCAAGCGTCTCGGGAAACAATTCGGATCTTTCTCGCCACTCTTTGAGGTGTTCGTCTGTCAAGTCTACGCCAACTCGTTGGAGCAGGATATGTCATTCGGAGGAGCTCGATACATTGGAACGGGTCGTGGTTTCGCCACTGCTCGCATTCCCTTTGGTGTCTTGTACTCCAGATTCGCTGGCGCGTCAATCTACATGGGTGCTCGCCTCCTGATGATGTTGCTCTTTGCGACACTTACCACATGGGGAGCTGAGTTGATTTACTTCTGGATCTCTCTCTTGGCTCTTTGCATCTCGCCGTTCTTCTTCAATCCCCATCAATTCTCATGGGATGATTTCTTCATTGACTACCGTGACTACCTCAGATGGTTGTCTCGTGGTAACTCTCGCTCCCACGCTTCCTCATGGATCGCACATTGTCGCCTTGCGAGAACTCGCATTACTGGTTACAAGCGCAAGGTTCTCGGTGAGCCATCGGCCAAGGCTATGGCAGATGCACCACGTGCACACATTCGGAACTTAGTCTTCAGCGAGGTTCTCGGACCGCTCATCCTTATTGGTGTCACCCTGATTCCATACCTCTACTTGAACTCTCAGACTGGTGTGACGCCGACTGGAAAGGGCAACGTCGGCAAGACAATCGTTGTATCTAACCCCATCATCCGCATCGCCATCATTGCAGGTGCTCCAATTGCTGTCAACGCTGGTGTTGCAATCATGTTCTTTGCCATGGCGTGCTGTATGGGTCCTATCCTTGGAGCATGTTGCAAGAAGACTGGAGCTGTGCTTGCTGGCATTGCCCACGCAATCTCAGTCATTATCCTCATTGTCCTATTTGAGGTACTTTTCGCTCTCGAGGCATGGTCCTTCGCCAAGACACTTCTCGGAATGATCGCTGCATTGGCCATTCAACGCTTCATCTACAAACTTATCGTCTCGCTTGCGCTCACTCGTGAGCTGAAGACAGATACTGCCAACATTGCCTGGTGGACTGGTAAATGGTACAACATGGGTTGGCACTCAATGTCGCAGCCAGGCCGTGAATTCCTCTGCAAGATTACCGAGCTCGGTTTCTTCTCCGGAGACTTCCTTCTCGGACACATCCTTCTATTCATCATGCTGCCACCTCTTGCCATTCCTTACTTCGACAAGATTCACTCCATGATGCTCTTCTGGTTGCGTCCTAGGTATGTTTGGTGCTACTTAGACACCAACAAATGAATCAACTAACTCTGTTTGTAGCCGTCAAATCCGTCCTCCCATCTACTCGCTCAAGCAGTCGAAGCTTCGCAAGAGACGTGTCATCCGTTACTCGATCATCTACTTTGCGATCTTCCTCCTGTTCTTGCTTCTCATCATCGGACCAATCGTCGGTGGTGACAACCTGAACAGCATCTTGTCGAAGCTGAACAGCGCCGGTGGGATTGCAGCTGGTCTTCTGCAGCCAACTGGATTCAACAACACTGGTAACTTGACCTGGTCGACTACCGGACACACTGGCACACTCGCCAGTAAGACCACCACTGCCAAGCTTGCGCTCAGGACATTGTACGCTTGATAGAGGGTTTGATCACTCGAGCGGTCGGTGCTCGAGGTATTTGTACACTAACGACGGATTCTGCAAACCGAGGGCGTTGTTACATCGTGATTGTGCAAGGAATCATCGACGCATGGAAGGGAAAGGTTGCGTGTATACAATGCGAAGCATTTATTGTTTTAAGAAAGGTCAATAGTGCCTGGTGGTATTGCTCGGATGTTTAAATAGATTCAATGAACCACTATAAAGCATACGTTGTTGTCTGAAATGCATTGGTGATGTGTGTGGCAAGGTGTGATAAGATTCGCGTAGCATGCAAGTCACTCAAACGCTGCACAACTTCACAACAATGACTCTACTCGTCTTGGGGACAGCGCTGCATGAAAGGTACAGCTCTAATCTGCAGTCTGCCACGGTCTATGGTAGCCTCGCGATTCCCCATTATTGCCACCACGAAGTCATACTGTACAGCAGTCCCTTATTCATACACATAGCCTTCAAATGGGAAACATGCGCAATCGATGTCCTGAGCCGGCCCACCATCTATCTACATACAACGAAGCCATCGCTGTGCTCCTTGCCGTTCTTTCCAGCAGTGTCGTCGGGCATACATGCTGCCGGCGCGTGAGTCAATCTGAGGTCGAGTGCTAATATTGCACCATCTGCTGCATTCGCTGGCCTTTCCCGCCTGCAGCACTTCGCTGCCAGGTGACGAGGCGCGTGCTGGTGTAGTGTGTACGCCGATGTGTCGGTGTGACCTGACACGGCCCATGACTGCCTTATCACTCACGCCCAACACTCCCCCGGCGGCTTCGCCTACTGCCACGGCTTTTGCTTGGGATCAGGCTTGCTTTCGAGCTTGCGCCCGTTGAGTTGAGCCGAGCCATCCTGCGCTGGGGAACACTCAGATCCTGCGTGTTGTGCAATCGCTACGAGGCCGATTATTCGTCATAGTCCTCGTCCTTCTTCCCGCCTTTGCTGGCCCCCTTAGCATCGCCACCACCCCCTTCCAACCTCTCCCTCCTCCTCATACCCACATCCCAATTATAAACCCTCGCCGTCGCCACCTCCAACGTCGTGATCTGCTCCCTCAAAAACTCCAAATCCTCCTCACACTCTCCTTCCTTTTCCCTCGCTCCTTCCAGCTTCCCAGCCAACAGCTCTTTCGCCTCTTCCAACGGATACGCCAACATGACGTTTGCGCCGAGCCAGAGATATACCTCGTCGGTGTGGGGCACGTTGGCGGTAGCGAAGAGGGTGTCGTTGAGCTCGAAGGTTGTGGAGAGGGGCGGGGAGGAGGGGGAGCGCGTGGAGAGGAAGGAGACGGTGGAGAGGGTTTTGGCAATGTCGGGGATCTTGTCGCGGAGGGAGGAGAGGCGGCGGGTTGTGGAGGATTCCATGAATTGGTATTTTCTGCGATGAGGAGAGGGGATGGGGTTAGCTTGCAGGACTGCAGAGTGTGATTGAAAGAGCCTCGAGAGGGAGTGCAGGAGGGAGGGGAGCTGTACGAGATCATTTCTTGAAAGTTCTTGAGGACGCCCTCGACTTGGGCGCGGTTGGAGCAGTAGTCTTCGACGCGGTCGATGAAGGGCGCGACGGGGATGCCGCGGGGGTTCGTGGTGCCTGGGGTCAGGTCTTTGGGCGTGCTGCTTCATCGATTGTCAGCACAAATGGTCAGGGCTTTGACAAACGATTCATCGGACACTCACCTAGCATTGGCTTTGACAGACGCCATGATGTGATGTGGTGTGATTGAGATGTAAGGGTGCCAACTGTGAAGCTGGTGCCTCTTACACGTGCAAGTTGCAGATCAGTGTTTCAGCTTGGTATGAGAGAAACGACTGTTGGCGGGTGTAGGAATCCCCGGGTATGTAAATCCTGGAATTAAAAAAAAGGGGTACACCAAAATTTTAGTGAGGTAAGCATTTACCTCCCCGATACAACATCTATATACATGCGTACCAGTGCCGTAGCAAGTCAAATTAGGTAGTTATATATATCATTAGTATAACTACGAGTCAGCTATAGAAGGTGTTATAGCCTTCCTAGAAAGGCGCCTCCGCGCCGTAAACTATACCTTTATACGCCTTCCTACCTTTACCGAATTAGTTAATTCTACTACCTTATTGTCCCGTACTACCTCCTCGTCGCTTACGTATACGTAGCCCTTACCTACCCTTCGTCCTACCTTAACCTACTGTCCTACCTTAACCTGCTATCCTGCCTTAACCGGCTACCCTACCTATACCTTAGCCTATTCCCCGTACTGATTATTAACCTATTCCCTATTCTTATCTACGTCCTCTACTATCGTCTCTATCTTCTCCCGTTATACGGCCTCTAGTGCCTCCTATGCCATAATCCTATATAATAGATCCACGAAAGGCCAAATATCTAATATCGTACGCGCGGCTATATAGGCGACGCCTAAGTTCTTATCTCCCTCTGCTCCTTCGCATACTTTGAGTAATCGTATAGCAGTTATAAAGCTATCGGTATAGCGAACGAGGGCGCGAGCGAGGGTTAAGTTAGAGTTCGAGCGTTCCTCTAGCTCCTATATCTATTCGTAGTCTCTAGTAGGCCTATCTTTGGCGCCTATAAGCCGAAAAGTTAATACCGAGTGCCTATTCCGTATTATAAAGCCGAAGTATTCGCGATTACCTATTAGTATTAGCGTCTAAAAAGTAAAATAGTATAACTTACCTAAGAGATCGCGCGTCGCGGCGATAAGGAAATCTAGTAGTTTATCCTTATACTCTCCGTACTACTCCTCTTCCTATCGTACTATGGCCGCGAGGGCCTCGCGCCTAGTTATACCTACGAAAAGAGAAGGCGGCGAAGGAGAACGCCGCGGCGAGGAGATTAGTAATACCGCTAGCCGCGAGATAGGTAATACCTTACTACTACCTTACCTCGCTAATAATAGCTTACCTAGTAGCCTTCGCTACTAACTCCCGTTACTCTTACCTTTACTCTTCTTTAGAGGCGCCTTTATCTACTTATTAGTTCTCTTCCGCTTCTTCTTCTATACTTTACGCGGCCGATCGATATCCGCGATTAGTAGTAGATTAGCCTCTATCCTAACGGCCAAGTCCTTTAGATTATAGTAATCCGCGTCGGGTTCTACAAGCCTGCTACTACCTTTATAGCACGTAATTAAGTAACTAACCTTATTCTTTTAATAGTTATAACTACCAATATCGCAGCGGACTATATATTTATAAGTAACTTCGTAGAAGTTACCTCTAGCTACCTTCTTTAAAAGTCCTATCTGGCTAATCTTTATAGGGTTATCGTAGAGCAAGTCTTCGATCTCTTCTAGTATATACGTATTTGGTAGTATCGTATTAAGGGTTTTCGTACCCTAGTAGCCTTCTAGGTGTCCGTACTTTGTCTATACCTTATAGAAAGGTATAGACTTACCGTTGTTTCTAGTAACCCGAACGAGGATACGGCTACCGTTAATCTTAGAGAGTCCTGATCTCTTCGGGAGTCGAAAGAGCGCTAGTTTACTAGTCTCGAAGTCGTAACGAGGTAATCGTAGGTTACGAGTACCAGAAATCCGCGTTCTATTAGCTATAGTTAGCTTACTAACACGCTTTAGCACGGGGTCCTTCGCGGCGGCGGCTTCTGCTACCTTATACGCCTTATCGTCCTTAAAGTCGTCCTTAAAGTCCTCTAGATCATTAATATCTACTATACGAACGGGCTCTTTATCTTTATCTCCGAAGGCTGGCTTAACCTCGACTATATTACCTTCCTTATCCTTAATCTACACTGTTTCCCTGTCGGAAAAGGGTACCTAGCGCTTATTATCGAACCGAAGAGGATTGCGAAACACTACTCGGTTAGGATTAGTCTTAATAGGCTTCGACGTTGCCCTATTAATAATACAGGTGACCTTAGTAAGGCATAAGTGCTAGTCTTTAGAGCTAGTATCGTATATCTAGCGGCGTATCCGCGCCTCGATAGTTCTATTACCTCTTTCTATAAGACCTTGCGTCTATGGCGAGCGCGGTTTGCCGTACGCGATCCTAATACTACAGCGTTTTAAGAGTAGAAAGTAGGCGCCTTTAAACTCTCTTCCGTTATCAGCCTAGAGGATATTAGGCGCGCCGAAGATCCTGATAAAGTACTCTAATTTTTTAGCTACCGACTCGGCCTTCTTATTCTTTAATACGAAGAGAACCGAGTACTTACTCTAGTAGTCCTTAATATATAGAATCTAGTTATATTTACCTCTAGAAGGGATGCTCCGTATATTAACTAGGTTAATCTAAATACGCTCTAAGGTCCTATTAACCTTAATTACCTATATCGGCGCCGAGACGTTCGCGTTCTTGTCTAGTATATAAGTTATATATCTCCTAATTACCCATTCTACCTCTTATTATGCAATACCGTAGTATTTCTTATTAATAGCGTCGCAAAGCTTATCCCTAGAGAAATGATCTAGGTTAACGTACTCTATAGCGATAATATCGAATATATCCTCAGCGTAAGGATATTCTCGTAGGCGCTACTACCTATCTTTACTCTTACGTAGAAGCTTTCTAGCTTCGTAAACCTAGTATTTCCTTACCTATTATCGTAGGAACTTGTCTCTTTTATTACCCTTCCGCTAGGGTAAGTTAGGATCTGTAAGGAACTAAAGGAGGCGCTCCCTATCGAGCGAAGAGAGGCGTAGCTTATAGTTATAGTCGGGGCTAGTAATCTAATTATAGAACTCACTTTTAACTATTTTATTGAAGCCTCGATAGCTACGCCGTATTACTAGTTCGGAGGAAGCTAGAGGAGCTACGGGGGTAGTTTCGGAGCGCGGGGAAGCTACTAGAGAGGTAATAGCCGTACTACTATTATTACTAGCGTTAATGTTGATAGGCGCGGACACATTATAAATATTAATATTTAGTATAGTACTAGTACCAGGTCTCTCCTCGATCTAAGGCGTCGTTCCTACATTTATTATACGTAGATACGGCCAATTGATACCTTTGTAGTAAAACAACTAGGTAGGTACCGCGTGGTCATGTAATAGTGGAAGAAAAAGGTAGTTCTCCTACTAATTACTACTGCCCCTGAGCATGTGATACCGGATTCCTATGACCCTAGGATTCCTACACCCGCCAACAAACGACTATTCGAGGACACCCAAAACACTGCTACATAGCGAGGTTTAAGGATGTCGTTCACTACCTCGCAGGTTCATTCCTCTGCGGCACCAACTCCAACCCCAACGCAGAATACCACTCTTCCTTCTACCACCAGCACTCTTCCGTCACCTGCGACTTTCGACATCCTCCCTCCCCTGCACGAGCTACTGAGTCGCCTAGTTGCAGATGACCCCGAAGCTTCGTTGACTGCCGAGCCGTCTTCTCCGACATATCAGAATCTCGAACCACTCGCCATGCACCAGCTAGGCGGCGAAGTCTCAAGTGTTCGCGGTAGAATCAGAAGAGCGAGAGTGGCAGTTGAGGCGCTGCCGGACGTGGACAGAACAGTCGAGGAGCAGGAGGAAGAAATTAAACTGCTACAGGATCGAATTATGAAGCAGACGGCTGTGCTGAAGGGACTGGCTCAGGCTTTGTGATATCACTCATCTTGATGATCTGTAATTACTGCTACCAGCCGAGTGCGAGCTTGAGCGATGGTCATGCGAGTGGTGTAAAGTCTTGGCAGGCCTCTTTGCTAGGAGCTGGACACGCTCATAAACTTCAATTGGTGAAGTGAACGCAGTCCAAATATCCTTAGGCACTGGCTCGAAGATCGTCTCCAGCGTTTGCTGCTCATCTTGCTGCTCACCGATCGTTCGTCGTATGAAGATGGCTTTGATCCACTCTGGATACTCCTGGTACATCTCGACGAAGGCTTGTGCATCAGACTATTTCACAATGAGTTGTCGGTTACGCTGAGTTCATTACACTCTTACCTCTGCATCACTTCCGATCAAGATCATGCTTCGACGCGGGAAGCGCTTGCATGTCTGTTGTAGCTGATCCAATTTATACTGCTTGGTGTCTTCCATGATGGACCACAAAAGACCGGAAGCGGTTCTCCAGTCGGACTCTCGATGGACGATAGTACCACTCGGAAAATGCTCACCACGGAATTGTCGTAACATCGGATACAAGCAATATGGCGCTGTCGTCAGATACCATACCGGTGGGTTGGCGAGTTTTGCGACAATATGAACTAACAGTTCGGGCATGCCTTCGACTGGCTTTGGCACTTCGCAAAAGACTTTGTGAATAACGGACTGGGCGTTACTACTGTCGAATTGCCAAAGCGTGCCTTCGAACGTGGAGATGACACCAAGGCCTTTCCCGGAACAAATACGAGTCCTTGCTGAGATCGAGCTTTCGTACCTGGTGGTAGCATAGACATCTAACTCTTCTCCATCATGGTACTCATCTTCCGGCACTCTTAGTATTGTCGTGCTGGTTCCGGTTGTGTCTCCAGGCTCCAAGCACATAGGCTGTGCTTTGACCGTCTTCTCCAGTGGTCGCCCATTATCTCGTTTTATCTCTAGCTGCACGTTCATCGATTGTCCGGATAGTATCTTCATGCACCACGGCGCCAGTCTCGTTTCCACGAGGCCCTCAGCAATCTCAGCCATCTCCACACCAGCTGCATTGACTACCGCTCTGACAGCCAGCTTCCTCAATTTTCTCCCTCTGAGCGCCTCCTCCCCTTCTTCCTGATAATCTTCACCAGATCTCCCAAGCACTTCAGTGCTGCTGCCTCGAGCAGTCCTACCACCATGGCCCTCACCACCAAAATACGCAGCCTTGATCTGCGTCTCCCATGGCTGAAGCCGCCAGGGACTCGACGCGGACGGTGGCGCATGATAGGCTGTGCTGTCGAATAGCCACACTACTGTTGGGTTAGGCTCGTCGGGCCGACCGGGGGATCGGATGTGATGATTGAGCTTGTTCGCGAGAGTAGAGATATGGTGGTGAGCTAGTTTTGGAGGGCGGAGGGCAAGTAGGGCGCTATCAAGGGCAGCGATAGCTTCGAGTGCAGTAGTGATGGAAGATGGTTCGCCAACATTAGTCGTAAAAGAGGATGAAGAGGATTTTATAGACATCCCTGGGTGGGGTGGGATTAGGGCTTTGGTGCCTCCAGGCTCTAGGCCAATGCGAGTTGTGAGAGCAATAGACTAGGAGGAGATAGGAATGCTAGACACCGCGTTCGTGCCGTAGATGTGTGGACAGGATCATTTCATCATCGATTCGACCATCTGGTATGGAAGTCGCAAAATGGCCCGCGACGGAAAGCGCAGAGGACGCACCACCTGTATTGACTGCATACTCTCACCCTCTCGACTACCCGAGGGCTCGTAGCAGTCTGTCTTCCTCGGAACAATGACACTAGCCCGTCAGATCTTGGGACCAGTAGAGATCAGATTGCTGCTCATGAGTCCATGCCGGATAGAAGTCCGGCAGCCGTTGGCGAAGCCTTTCTAGGGCAGCCCGACAAGGCGCAACCGGGGACGCATCTAGCCTCGTATAGCGACAGGAGCAGCGCATCATCCACATCAGCTCAGCTCTGGGCAAACATGTCTATGCAACTTCATCTTTAGCCGGTCGCTGGACGACTCTCGAAATCCCACACATTCACTACGCCCGTCACCGTGCCAACTTCTCGAATCATCTAGGCGGAGTCTGTCGGTACATACCTAGCACATTCATTGTAATCACTTAGACATCCAGGACTTGAACAGTACTTCATACCGGCCAAGATAGCACTCGCTGACATCCCAGGAGAGGAAAGGCAGAGCTCGTTGGATAGAGCAAGTTGCAATCGCATGATTGGTCTTCGGCGCGGTCCAAGTCTAGACCTATGTAGAAGAGAAGCAGATTTAGCAGCTATACCTTATGCTGTTGGAGACAGGCTCTCACCTCACGACTGAACAATCCGCACACGATGCCCCCGTCATTTAATCCAAATCGTCCGCAATACTCAGAGAGCCCGTCCACCTGGCAGCCACCCCCTCCTCCGCCCCTTAGACCACCACGACCTCTACAGCCTCAGCCGCAATACGTCGTTCCTCCGCCACCAGCAGGGCCTCCACCGCAGCACAATCCCCAACGATTCGGTGCGCCATGGCCGCCTCGTGGACAGAACTATGCGCCGGCACAGCCCATGCAACCGGTTCCTTACAATCCTGCGGCTTACCATGACTTCCAGGCAGCCGGTGCCGCTGCTGCAATGCAAGCACATTCACCACAAGATGAGAAACCTATCATGTACGCAAGATATATCCCTTCTTCTGGGGACTCTTACGGACAGGGTGTGGGCATCCCTCCACTGGTACCTTCAACAGGCTACGGACTGCCGCCCCGCAACCAGAACCACTTCGGCGCGATCGAGAATGTTTATCGCAATCCTCAGGCGACCTTTGCCAGGCCTGATGACCGCAGCGTCCCTATAAGACAGGAATGGTTCGCACCGACGCCGATTGTCAATGGAGAGCCTCAGCCTATGCTCAACGTAGACCCAAGAGGCACGACTTTGCCTGCCAAGGAACTCAAGAATGCCTCTCCTATCAGCGTACAACATGCTAGCGAGGGTAGCGATAGTAATACACCAGAGTCGCCACATGACAATAATACGAATGGTACTCAATGGCCTCTGGATCGCGTTCTTACCTGGCTCGTGGCCAACAACTTCTCTTCGGTATGGCAAGATGCGTTCTTTCGGCTCGATCTACAAGGGAATAGGTTCTTGGACATCGGACCACGAGGTCAGAACGGTCGAGGAAATCTTAATTTGATGCATAATCTACTGGTGCCTGCAATCAAGGAAGCCTACACAGCTCGTGGCCAAACGGCAAATGATGATTTTGAGAAGAAAGAGCGCAGCAGGTTTTTGCAGCTGATGCGGTCATTGGTGACCGGCGGGAGTAGCACTTCCACAACAAAGAATGCGAAGCGTCGGGAGTCTTCACAGCTGTTGGGCATGACGGATTGTTCGGACACACATCTCACGACGCCTGCCACTGCTGATGGTGGGGACTGGAGCCCTGGAGTGCGCACGTTCGGGGGAAATCCTGTTTCGCCCTCAGCCGCAAGTGCTCTGGCACGGAGTGCATTCTTACATCCTAAAAGTAATGTAGCGGGGGACACGGCTAGTGATCATTCACAAGGTCGAGAGAACTTGACCGCGGAGACGGCCAAGGAACTGGTTGGCAAATCGTCAATCGAGGCGCAGCCAGCAAAGACTCACAGTCCTAACGACTCCAGAGAAGCAATAGGAAGCACTCAACCTGTTCTACCAATGCGCTTGGAATCAAATAGACCTTCGAATGAAACGACTCCTCAGTTGAGCCCGGTACCTGGACAGTTGAAGACACCGCAAATGGTCCAAAGCAATCTGAGTGCTTCTCATCAGAATCGATTCTACAATTCACATCGTCGTAATATCAGCTCTGAATCGAACATTGTCCAAGCAGGGTCGACGAGCTGGTTCGGCTCCAATGCAAACAATCCAGAATCAAGGCGCAATGGCCAGGATTCAAACAGATCTGGCGCACCAGAGAGTGGCAGAGGAAGTGGGACACTCGATTCTGTGACTGTGCCAGTGCAGCACCGCCGCCTCTTCGGCTGGCTGGGAGTAGGGGCGAGAAAGAAGGACGATATGGCTTCACCAGCTGATCATATTCTGGCACCCTCACCGTCCAGTCCCGGCTCAATGTCATCGGCTTTCCCATTTTCCAAGACTGGGCCAAGTCGTAGTGACACGGCTCTTGTGGCAACGTCCCCGATGATCTCTACACCCAAAGAGGAGAAGAGGCCGCCACCATTGACAACAGTACAGCCTAGTCGAGGAGTGTCAAAGAAGTTTATACTCATAACGCCGGACTCTTGGAACTTTCGATTGATGGACATCGCAACTGTTGACTCAGGCGAGCTATTCCGCCAGCTTGTGTGCTATAACCTTGGTATTTCTGAACAGCAAGAGACCGATCGGCGAGGAACCGGTATCTATCTTACTTCGCCGGGTCAACATCGACATGAAACACCGCTGAACAACAGTAACCTAATGGACATTTTACAAAAGGCGGATGCGAACGCGAAGTTGATGTTTTACGTCAGTACTTTGTCGTCAACCATCTTCACAAATGGTTCAGGCGTCGCGGTGCCGAACAGTGCTCCTCTGACACAATCACCTCCACTGCATGGTTTGGCAATCACACACAACCCGTCCAACAATGCGCAAATTGATTCGATTCCACATGACGCGTCAGACGTGTTTGCAGAGCAAAGTCGGAACCTGGAACCTCTACCTCGCTCACCTGTACCAGAGAATGCCACTCGAGAGATTGCTCCTCGAGTTGACCAATACAAACGCAAGTCAGTCGGCTGGCATCGAGAGAAAGCGAAAGAGGGACGCTCGAAGGGTTCGCCCATAGACAACGGGCCTTCATTCGGTGGACCTATACAAAGTAAAAGGATAGTCGACTTCGATGCTCCCCGTGCAACACCGTTCAAGAGCCCACAAGAGGTTCTCCCTCAGCGCTCAAGCAGTTCTTATGACATTCTTTCCAAGCGGGATAGCATGTCTGGTCCCGGCATGGTGCCTAAGCGAAAGCCTCCTCCAGCCCCAGCAGCGTCTAGCACACTGGAGCGTCTGAACTCGATTCCCAGGCGTGCAGAGAGTGTACAGCACCGCAAGTCAGCGTCCGAG